>ERZ1034920.1160-NODE-1160-length-17780-cov-8.564683_pt1 | contig 17780 bp, 17 predicted proteins | sample MGYA00520688_ERZ1034920 | MGnify/ENA primary metagenome ERZ1034920 (study PRJEB33766, sample SAMN09781785) | gut metagenome | biome: gut microbiome | host: Homo sapiens | place: Madagascar | study: EMG produced TPA metagenomics assembly of the PRJNA485056 data...
CCCCTGTGGCTTGGAACTTCTCCACCATGCCTTCCGAGAACTGGAAGAACGGTGTCGGCTCTGCTCTGACCGCCTACGCCGCCGGTACCGGCAGCTGGGATGACGTTGTCACCGCCTTTGTCGATGGCTGGGCTTCTGAGGCTGCCCTGAACGCAGCTGCGTAAGTAGTGGGTACGCAACTGTAACGCATTGCAATTCTTTCCAAACGTTTTTCTCCTAAAACCTCCTAAGCATTTCTCCTAAACTGTTTTCTCCAGTTTTTCTCCTTGTCCTCTTTTATCACCGGTCAGCGGGGCGGGCGGATTCGCCCGCCCCGCTCCATTTTTGCAACAGGAAATCTAAACAAAGGGGGGCTTTTCCATGGAAAAAGCCATTAAACGCTACTGGCCAGTCTTTGTACTGCCCACCCTCATAGCCTTTATCATCGGCTTTGTGTGGCCCTTTATCTGGGGCACCGGGCTGTCGTTCTGCAAATTCACGACGGTCAAAAACGTCCAGTTCGTGGGGCTGAGCAACTACAAGATGATTTTTATGGATGACACCTTCACCCATGCATTCTGGTTCACGGCGGCGTTCACCGTCGTATCCACCGTGCTCATCAATGTGCTGGCATTCGCCATTGCGCTGCTGCTCACCCGCGGTATGCGCGGTACCAACGCGTTCCGTACCATCTTCTTCCTGCCGAACCTCATCGGCGGCATCGTGCTGGGCTACATCTGGCAGATCCTGCTCAACGGCCTGCTGTCTGCCTGGGGCAAGTCGCTGCTGGCGCTGAACGCCACCTACGGCTTCTGGGGCCTTATCGTCCTGATGTGCTGGCAGCAGATCGGCTACATGATGATCATTTACATCGCCGGCTTACAGAACGTGCCCACCGACCTCATCGAGGCCGCACGCATCGACGGTGCGACCTCCAGCCAGATTCTCTTTAAAATCAAGGTCCCCATGGTCATGCCCAGCGTGACGATTTGCACGTTCCTGACGCTGACCAACTCTTTCAAGCTGTTTGACCAGAACCTGTCCCTGACGGCAGGCGAGCCCGCCAAACAGTCCATGATGCTGGCCTACAACATCTACGATACCTTCTATGCCCGCTCTGGACCCCAGTGGAAGGGCATCGGCCAGGCAAAGGCCGTCGTATTCTTCCTGTTTGTGGTTGTCATCTCGCTGCTGCAGCTGCATTTTACCCGCTCTAAGGAGGTGCAGGCATAATGGGTGCTACCAAAAAAGACCGCCGCATCAATGCGGTGCTGTCCGTCCTGCTGACCATCCTGTGCATTGCCTGGATGTACCCGGTGTTCATGATCCTGATGAACTCCTTAAAGACAGAGCGTGCTATCACCACGACCCACGCCTTTGAACTGCCGAGCGCCGAAACCTTCGTCGGGCTGAAAAACTACATTTACGGCATTCAGGAAATGGACTTTTTGTCCTCTTTCTGGTATAGCTTAGTCATCACGGTCTCGTCCGTCGCACTGATTTTGCTGTGCTGCTCGATGTGCGCATGGTATATCACCCGCGTGCAGGGCGTGCTCGGCAAGGGTATGTACTACCTGTGCGTGTTCAGCATGATCGTTCCCTTCCAGATGGTCATGTTCACGCTGGCAAAGACCGCGGATACTTTAAAGCTGAATAACCCCTACAACATCTGCATCATCTATCTGGGCTTCGGCGCGGGCCTGGCAGTGTTCATGTTCACCGGCTTTGTCAAGAGCATGCCCATCGCCATTGAGGAGGCCGCCATGATTGACGGCTGCAATCCCATCCAGATCTTCTTCAAGGTCGTCTGCCCGATTCTGAAGCCAACGATGATCTCCACCGCCATCTTGGAAACGATGTGGGTCTGGAACGACTATCTGCTGCCCACGTTGGTGCTGGATATCAAGACCTACCGCACCATTCCCATGGCGATCCAGTATTTCCGCGGCAGCTACGGTAAGGTGGAAATGGCCCCCATGATGGCCTGCATCATGATTACGGTGCTGCCGGTCATCGTGCTGTACCTGATTTGCCAGAAATATATCATTGACGGCGTTGTGGCCGGTGCGGTCAAGGGGTAAACTCAGCCGAACCAGAAAAGAGGTCCGGTTTTATGACCATCAAAGATATTGCGCGGGAATCCGGCTTTGCCATCGGTACGGTGTCGCGGGCGCTGAACAACGCCCCCGGCGTCAGCGCCGAGACGCGGCAGAAAATCCTGGAAGTCGTGAACCGCCACAACTATGAACCCAACGCAAACGCAAAGCATTTAAAACAGCAGGCCAATGACGGCATTGCCCTGATTGTCAAAGGCACGCAGAATATGCTGTTCGCCGATATTTTAGAGCAGTTGCAGAGCGTGATTGAAGAGAGCGGCTACGTGGCGACCGTCTATTACATCGACGAGGAAGCCAACGAGGTCGCCCAGGCCCGGCGCATCTGTGCGGAGCGCAAGCCCTACGGCATTCTGTTTCTGGGGTCGAATCTGGAGTATTTCACCCCTGATTTGGAAGATTTGGGCATCCCCTGCCTACTGCTGACCAACAGCGCGGCCACGCTGCGCATCGCCAACCTTTCCAGCGTGTCGGTCGATGATATGGCGGCGTCCGACCAGATGATTGAGTATCTGTACAAACAGGGCCATCGGCGCATCGGCATCATCGGCGGCAAGCCGAGCCAGTCCCGCCCGAGTCTTGCGCGTCTGGCAGGCTGCCAGAGCGCCATGCTGCGGCTGGGCCTGCCCTTTGAGATGGAAAAGCAGTACGCCTACGCACGGTTCTCGCTGCGCAGCGGGTACGAGGCGATGGAGTATCTGCTGGACCACAGCCCCGATATCACGACAGTGTTCGCCATGTCGGACCTGATGGCGCTGGGGGCCATCCGCGCTTTGCAGGATCACGGGCTGCGGGTGCCGCAGGATATCTCGGTAGCCGGGTACGACGGCATTGCCCTGGGGCAGTACAGCATCCCGCGCCTGACGACCATCCGGCAGGATATGGAGCAGCTGGCCCAGCGCAGTGCAAAAATTTTGCTGCACTGCATTGAAGAACCCGGCCGCGCCGTACACGAAGTCGTCCCCTTTGATTTGATCGAAGGGGAGAGTGTGAGGAAGGTTTGACGACTTTGCAAAAACAGCGCCGCCATGTGGGGGCCGCACGTGTGCGGCCCGCGGTCTTGCCGTAGGTGCACGTTTGCCGGAAGGCTGAGGGCCGGGCATACCCGGCCCCTGCGGAGCTTGTTGTAGAGGGCGGCGTCCCCGGCACCCACCCCGCGTTTACATTCAAAAGAAAGAGGTTTTCTCTGATGAGAGCAAGCGGCATTCTGATGCCTATTTCCAGCCTGCCCTCGGCCCATGGTATTGGCGCTATGGGTGCGGAGGCACGCCGATTTGTGGAGTTCCTCTCCAAGGCCGGGCAGGCATATTGGCAGATCTTACCCATCTGCCCCACCAGCTACGGCGACAGCCCCTATCAGTCCTTCTCGACGTTTGCGGGCAACCCGTATTTTATCGACCTCGACGAGCTTGCCAAGCGCGGCCTGCTTCTGCCCGAGGAATATGAGAACATCGATTGGGAATCCGCCCCCGATACCATCAACTACGGTGCTCTGTACGAAAAACGTTACAAGGTGCTGCGCTGCGCGGCAAGCCGTTTGCTGGCAAAGCCCAACGCCGCCTACCGCAAGTTCGTGAAAGAAAACGCCTTCTGGCTGCCGGACTACGCGCTGTTCATGGCACTGAAGGACGCCCACGGCGGGGCCTGCTGGCTTGAGTGGGAAGAGCCGCTGCGCCGCCGCGAGCCGGAGGCCCTGAAAGCCGCCCGCGAGCAGTACGCCGACGATGTGGCTTTCTGGCAGGTGGTGCAGTATCTGTTCTACGCCCAGTGGAACGCGCTGAAAGGCTACGCCAACCGCATGAAGGTCGACATTATCGGCGATTTGCCGATTTACGTCGCGCTGGACAGTGTCGATGTGTGGAGCTGCCCGCAGGAGTTCCAGCTGGACGAAAACCTGCTGCCCACCGAGGTGGCAGGCTGCCCGCCGGACGGCTTCTCGGCCACTGGCCAGCTGTGGGGCAACCCGCTGTTTGACTGGGACGCCATGGCCAAGACCGGCTATGCCTGGTGGGTGCGCCGCATCCGCCATATGTGCAGCATCTATGATGTGGTGCGCATCGACCACTTCCGCGGGTTCGCGGGATATTACGCCATCCCCTACGGCGACAAGACCGCCGAACATGGCCGCTGGCGCGAAGGCCCCGGCTATGCGCTGTTTGCTGCCATCAAGAAAAAGCTGGGTAGCCCCCGCATTATCGCGGAGGATCTGGGTTTTTTGACCGAGGATGTCAACGCCCTGCTGAAAGAGTGCGGCTACCCCGGTATGAAGGTGTTGGAGTTCGCTTTTGACAGCCGCGACGGCGGCGACTACCGCCCCCACAGCTACCCGAATAACTGCATCGCCTACGTGGGCACCCACGACAACGAGCCGGTCAACGGCTGGATGGAGACCGCCGCGCCCGAGGATGTGGAGCGCGCCGTGCGCTACCTGAACCTGACGAAGAAAGAGGGCTTCCATTGGGGCATGATGCGCGGTGTCTGGTCGAGCGTGGCCGACCTGGCCGTTGTGCAGGCGCAGGATGTGCTGGGCCTTGGGCATGAGTCCCGCATGAACACGCCGTCGACTTTGGGCGGCAACTGGTGCTGGCGCGCCGAGCCGGGGGTGTTCAACTCCCGCCTGGCCCGCCGCCTGCACGGCCTGATGGAACTGTACGGCAGACTGCCCGAATAAACAAACGACCGCCGCAGCGTGTGAAAATCAGTACCGCGCGGAACGAACACGGCGTTGGCGGAAAAGCACGCCGACCCATTGCTGGTGGCCAAGAATAAATGGCTGATTGGCCACCCCGAATCCGGGCTGCCGGATAACATGGTGCTGGGGTTGTATGGGGAGAATCGTATAGTCTAAATTTACATAACAATTTTCTGCTTACAGAAATGCACGGCAGAAACAACCTTTGCAAACGGCTGTCGCATTGTGTGGCAGCCGCTTTTCTTGTTTAGAGAGAATTAGAACAAAATGGCGGCTTTGCAGAAACTGTTGTGGTTGCGTTGCTTTAGCTATCCAGCCCGGCACTGTGGACGAGAGAGTTCTTACAGAAATGGTTAAAAACGGCGATGACACGCCCTACGCCAATCATGGAGAGCACGGTGCCAAGGCCGATGCCTAAAAGCGGGTTGCCGTAGAAAAGCCCGATCAGGCAGGAGAGCGCAACGCAGCCAAGGTCAAAGCAGTTCTTGCAGAAGCCGAGCTCACGGCCGCAGCGGCGGGCAATGCTGTTGACAATGCCGTCGCCGGGGTTCGGAATCAGCTGCATATTGACGGTCATAGCGGCCCCGATGCCAGTCAGGAGGATGCCGCCCGCAAGCATCAACAAATCGGTGGGAAGAAAGCCGCTTTCATACGGAATCATGGCCTTGAAAAGGTTCATGAACCGGGTGAACACCAGGCTCAGCGGCAGCTGCAGCAAATCCAGCCAGCTGCGATTTTTCCCATTGATGACCATCTGCGCCGCAAGGAACAGGCAGTAGACAATAAACGTCATATCGCCAAGATTCAGATCGCTGACAAGGCTGACGGTGTAGGCAACCGACATAATGGCAGAGGAACCGAGCCCGGCCTCAATGTTCAGAATCAGGCCCAGCGCAAGGACCAGCATACCGAACAGATAATAAAACCAGCGCATGGCAACCGTTTTCCGCTTCATATAAATTCCCCCACGAACAATATATTTGAGCAGCGCACTCTTTTTCGACAATCTGAGCTGCATTATACACCTGATATCAAAAAAATACCAGCCCCCTGCGTTTTGTGAGCGAAACGCAGGGGGCTGTTTTGTGGGGAGGCGGCAGACGGAGCCTGTATGTTTGAGGCTGGCCGGTACAAGATAATCCAAAAACCGGGCAGAAAAGTGAAAAACAGAATAGTCCAAACGTGGGGACGGCGTAAAAAACCGCAGGAAGAACTGCACAAATTTGGCGGGTTAAATTTTACTAACTGCACAAAAGAAGCGGGACGGTCAAAAAATACCGGGGCGGTTCTTGTGCAGAGTGCATAATCCAAAACAAAAAAATTGCACATATTCGACAAAGAAACAGGCTGTGAAGAAAATGACAACAATTTTGTGCCAATTCCTGGCATAATAATCTAAGAAAATGGGCAATTCCGCATGGTAGAATTACATCGCAAAGAACAAAGGGCCCGGCTATCCGGAGAGCAGGGCATTTTGACAGAATAATCCAATCCATCATTCAACAAAGGAAAGGACAGAGCAATGAAGTCTATTGATGTGTTTTGCCATCTGATGCCGCCTGAGTATGCCAAGGTCTGTATGGCGGAGGCACCGAACAAGTCCCATATGTTTGTCCGTGCGTTGAACGTCGCTTCCATGTCCAATATGGAATACCGCAACGAGGTGCTGAAGGCGTTCCCCGGCTACAAGCAGATTCCGAACATCGTTTCCCCGCCGGTGGAAACCTTTGCGGGCCCGGACAAGTCCCCCCGGCTGGCGGCGCTCGGCAATGACGAAATCAAGAAAATTGTCGAGGCCAACCCCGAATACTACGAGGGCTTTATCGCCGGGATTCCCTTCAACAACGTCAAGGCGTCCGTGGAGGAAATCAAGCGCGCCAAGGATATGGGCGCAAAGGGCATCCAGATTTATACCCACATGAACGGCGAGGCCATCGACACCGAAAAGTACTGGCCCATCTATGAGGCCTGCGAAAAATACGACCTGCCCCTCCTCATCCACCCGGTGGGCGGCCAGATGGTGCCCGAGTTCCCCAAGGAGCAACGCTCCAAGTATGAGCTGTGGTTCACCATCGGCTGGCCGTACCAGACCACCGTTGCCATGATGCGTCTGGCATTCTCCGGCGTGTTCGAGGACTTCCCCAACCTCAAGATTGTCACCCACCACGTGGGCGCTATGATTCCCATGCTGGAGGGCCGGCTGGAAAACGGCCTGAAAATGTACGGCGGCCGCACCGCCCCCGAGCTGCGCGAGGAGCTGACCAAGACCCGGATGAAGGGTGCGCCGATTGACACCATCCGCAAGTTCTATGCGGACACGGCTTCCTTCGGGTCTGCCTCCGCCATCCGCGCAGGCATCGACTTCTTCGGCGTGGACCACATCGTGTTTGCCACCGATATGCCATTTGACCCGGAGCAGGGTCCTGGCTACATTGACCGCACGCTGAAGTGCATTGATGCACTGAATCTGAACGATACGGACAAGGCAAAGATTCTGCACGGCAACGCGCAGCGGCTGTTCCACGTATAAGGGGGATATTATGGTTACGTTAATTTCTGTACTTACCAATCAGTTTTTCCTGATTTTTCTGGCCATCGCGCTGGGCCTGCTGCTCGGCAAGGTGAAAATCGGCAACTTCTCGCTGGGTGTTTCCGGTGGCATTTTCTCCGGCATTGTGCTGGGCTACATCGCGCAGGCGTGGGCCAAGGGCGTGCAGGAGGGTGCGCTGGGCTATTCCAGCGCAACAAACGTGTTAAAGACCGGCGTTGTCAGCAATCTGTTCTTCACCTTCTTCCTGATGCTGTTCCTGGTTTCCATCGGTATGAAGGTCGGCGGCAGCATCGGCGCTATCTTTAAAAAGTACGGCGTCAAGTTTGTGGTCATCGGCGTTATGATTCCGGTTATCTCGATGATTGTTTCGGTGGCCGCCTATCATCTGGTGCTCAAGGGCAACCCTGCCGTTACTGAGTATGAGACCATCGGTATGTTTGCCGGTGCCATGACCTCCACACCGGCCTACGGCACCGCGCTGGATGCAGCCGGTCGCATTGCCTCCGGCGATGCGCTGGAGGCCGCCTCCTCCGCCATCAGTCTGGGCTACACGGTGGCCTTCCCCATCGGCGTGCTGGTGATTGTTGTGATGATTTCCCTGCTGCCGAAGCTCTTTGGCATTGACGTGGCCGCCGAGAAGGCCGCCTATGACAAGGAACTGCAGGAGGTTGCCTCCGGCGAGAAGAAGCTCAAGGATGGTCCCCTCGACTTTATGGTTCTGGCGCTGGTTGCCGCCATCGGCATCCTGATTGGCAACATCAAAATTCCTCTGGGCAGCTTTGGCGAGTTCTCCCTCGGCGCAGCAGGCGGTATTCTGGTTTCTGCCCTGATTTTCAGCTACATCGGCAAGATTGGCCCCATCAACTTCCGCATGGACCAGAAGGCGCTCGGCATTCTGTACCAGACGGGCCTGACCTTCTTTATGGCGGTTGTCGGCCTGCGCTACGGCTATGACGTTGTCAACTCCCTGATGGGCTCCGGCCTGCAGCTGGCCATTGTTGCTATCTTCGTGGAAGGCATTGCGGTTCTCATCGCGTTCCTTGTCGGCCACAAGGTTTTCAAAATCAACTGGGTTATCCTCAGCGGTGCAATCGCCGGTGGCTGCACGTCTGCGCCCGGTCTGGGCGCGGCTATCAGCGCAACCGGCTCTGAAGAGCCCACGGCTGGTTACGGTGCCGCACAGCCCTTTGCAATTTTGGCAAACGTACTACTGGCCACCCTGTTCTTCAATATTGTATAATGAGGGTACAACATCCCGCATAGCATAAGGAGAACAAATCATGGAAGACGTCCGGATTGAACACAGATATAATGCGTCCAACTTTACCTTGGATATGCACTGCGAGAATGTGTACCAGGTGCTGCTTGTCACAAGCGGCCGTGTCCGCTACCGCGTCGGAGAGAAGATCTATGAGGTCGGACGCGGCGATGTGATTGTGCTGAACACACTGGAGGAACATGGGCTTGAAGTGCTGGAATATCCATATGAACGCTATATGATTCGTGTTCAACCGGACTTTTTTCAGAATGAGGTAAAATATCCGGAAGTGATTGCAGCCTTCATCAAGCGGCCGCCCGACTTTTCCCATCTGCTGACGGTATCGGAACCTGTATGGAATTATTTATACGATATTGTGTTGGAGATGGAAAGAGAGTATAATGGTAAAAAGAAGTATTGGGAGCTTTATGTCGGCGCAGATTTGCGGCGGATGTTCATTATGATTTACCGTGAATGTGCCGATGTTATGACGATGAAGGTGGGCCACAGCGTAACCGTGGCCTACAACATCATGAACTACATCAACCACCATTTTACGGAGGATATCTCCGTGGATAAGATTGCGGCGGAGCTGTACCTGAACAAGAATTACATCGCGCATATTTTCAAGGAAGAGACGGGCTACAGTCTTATCGCTTACGCGATTCTTCTGCGCATCAACCGTGCTAAGCTGATGCTGGCAAAGACAGATAAAAGCATCACCCAGATTGCAACCGAATGTGGGTATGATGATTTTACGTATTTTTCAAGACAGTTCAAGAAAACGACCGGTCTGACCCCTTCGGCCTATCGCAAGGCATATGCCGGTGAAGATGACAAGAACCAGTAAGCGAGGTAAACACAAAATGCCACACGAAAAATTCCACTACAAATCTCTGGAAGAGGTCCAGGCCAAGGCTGCGGAGCTGGGCGTGTCCCTGCCGTTTGCGGCAGACACCCACATTCTGGCCACGCCGCTGACCGCCGGCAAGGTGACCTTCCCCAACCGTCTGGGCATTGCCCCGATGGAGGGCGCGGACTCCACGCCGGAGGGCGCACCGTCTGACTACACCGTCCGCCGCTACGTCAACGAGGCCATCGGCGGCAGCTCGGTCATCTGGTTTGAGGCCATCTCGATTGTCGAGGAAGGGCGCTCCTCCAAGACGCAGCTGCTGCTGACCCGCGACACGCTGGACGAGTTCAAGAAGATGACCGCCGCTGTCAAGGAGGCCGGTATCAAGGCCAACGGCTTTGCGCCCTATCTGATTATGCAGGCCAACCACAGCGGCCGCTACTCAAACCCCGGCAACAAGCCCGCCCCGATGATTGCCTACCGCCACCCGATTCTGGAGCAGTACCGCGCCGCGGACGATTCCTGCATCGTCACCGACGATTACCTCAAGGGGCTGGAGGAAAAATTCGGCGAGGCTGCACAGCTGGCCAAGGAGGCTGGCTTTGACGCTATCGACATCAAGAGCTGCCACGGCTACCTGCTGGCAGAGCTTGCCTCCGCTTACAACCGCCCCGGCGAGTACGGCGGCAGCTTTGAAAACCGCTTCCGCCTTTTGAAAAACGGCATCCGCGCCGCCAAAGTCTATGAGGACGACAGCTTCATGGTCACGGCCCGCATCGGCATCTATGACGGCTATGCCTACCCGTGGGGCTTTGGCGTCAGCCCGGAAAGCGGCACGAACCCCGACCTGACCGAGCCTATCCGCCTTGTGCGCGATTTACACAATGAACTGGGCCTTTCCATGGTGGATCTGACGATGGGCAACCCCTACGCCACCACCCACGTGACCCGCCCATTTGATTTTGGCAAGTATGAGCCGGACGAGCACCCCTTTGTGGGTCTGGCCCGTATGATTCACGGCATCGGCGATGTAAAAAAGGCTGTGCCGGAGATGACCGTCTGGGCCTCCGCCCCGAGCTATCTGCGCGCCTACGCAGACCTGTTCACCGCCGGTGCGGTGGAGCAGGGCCTGTGCGACGGTATGCTGTTTGGCCGTATGGCCTTTGCCGACCCGGATTTTGCCAACGAAATCATCAAGCAGGGCCGCATTGACCCTAAGCGCGTCTGCCTGACCTGCGGCAAGTGCGGTGACCTGATTCGCGCCCACAAGCCCACGGGCTGCGTAATCCGCGACAGCAAGACCTTTATGCCGTTCTATAAGGAATTTTTGGAAATCAAAAAGACACAGCCCGCAAACTTCCGCGGCTGATGAGGAGTAAACTGGTATGAAAAAAACTGCTATTGTTACCGGCTCCAGCCGCGGCATCGGCTTTGCCATTGCCAAGCAGCTGGGTCTGGACGGCTGCAACATTGTGATGGTTGCCACCGGCGCACAGGAGAAAAATCAGGCCGCGCTGGATGAGCTGAAGGCGCTGGGCGTTGACTGTGCCTACGTGCAGGCCAACATCGGCGAGAGCGCAGACCGCAAGAAGATTGTGGACGGCGCACTGGCTGCGTTCGGCCGTGTGGATATCCTTGTCAACAACGCGGGCGTGGCCCCCAAGGTGCGCGCCGATCTGCTGGAAATGACCGAGGAGAGCTTCGACCGCGTAATCGGCATCAACACCAAGGGCAATATGTTCCTGACCCAGCTGGTGGCCAACCAGATGATTAAGCAGGAGCCGCTGGACGGCCGCAAGGGCGTCATTGTCAACGTGTCCAGCTGCAGTTCGGTGGTGTCCAGCACCAGCCGCGGCGAGTACTGCGTCTCCAAGGCGGGGGTGTCCATGCTGACCACCCTCTACGCTGACCGCCTTGCCTGCGAGGGCATCCTCGTCAATGAGGTTCGTCCCGGCGTTATCGCCACCGATATGACCAGCAAGGTGCAGGGCAAGTACGATGACCTGATTGCAAAGGGCACCTTCCCCATTGCCCGCTGGGGCACGCCGGAGGACGTGGCCGGTGCGGTCAGCCTGCTGTGCAGCGACCGCTTGAAGTACACCACCGGCAACTATCTTGATGTGGACGGCGGCTTCCACATCCAGCGCCTGTAAGAGGATAGCATATGGAAAACGAGATTTTCCGCGCCGACGCATACACCGCAAGGGTTTACCGCTGCAACACCGCTATTGTGGGTAGCGGTGCGGCAGGCTTCAACGCCGCAGACCGCCTGTGGCAGCTGGGCCAGCACGATATCCTGCTTGTGACCGAGAACCGCGTGGGCGGCACCAGCCGCAACACCGGCAGTGACAAGCAGACCTATTACAAGCTGACCCTTTCCGGCGGCGACCCCGACAGCGTGCGCGAGATGGCGCAGACGCTGTACGAGGGAAAATGTGTGGACGGCGATATTGCGCTGTGCGAGGCCGCGCTCTCGACCCAGTGCTTCCTAAAGCTGGTCGAGCTGGGTGTGCCGTTCCCGCGCAACCGCTATGGCGAGTACATCGGCTACAAGACCGACCATGACCCCCGCCGCCGCGCTACCAGCGTCGGCCCCTACACCAGCAAGCGGATGACCGAGTGTCTGGAAGCAGCCGTGCAGGCCAAGGGTGTGCCGGTGCTGGACAAGACGCAGGTCATTAAAGTGCTGAGCGAGAACGGCACGGCCTGCGGTCTGCTCTGCTTGAATGTCACGGCGCAGAGCGAGGACGAGCGCTTTGTGCTGATTCGCTGCAAAAACGTTGTGTACGCCACCGGCGGCCCGGCCGGTATGTACGCCGACAGCGTCTACCCGTTCAGCCAGTACGGTGCAACGGGCCTTGCGCTGGAGGCTGGTGCAAAAGGCAAAAACCTGACCGAGTGGCAGTACGGCCTTGCATCGGTGGCACCGCGCTGGAACGTGTCCGGTACCTATATGCAGGTGCTGCCGCGCGTCTACTCCACGGCGGCGGACGGCAGTGATGAAAAAGAGTTCCTGATGGATTTCTTCACCGATGCCCACGATATGCTGAGCAAGCTGTTCTTAAAGGGCTACCAGTGGCCGTTTGACGTGCGCAAGGTGGCGGGCGGCAGCTCGATTATTGACATTCTGGTCTATCTGGAAAGCTGCAAGGGCCGCAAGGTCTATCTGGACTACCGCATCAACCCGGTGGGCGGCGCGTTTGACTACAAGGCACTGCTGCCGGAGGCACGCGAATATCTGGAAAAGGCGGGGGCCTGCTTCGGCACGCCCATCGAGCGCCTTGCCCATATGAACAAGCCCGCGATTGATTTCTACCAAGATAAGGGCGTGGATTTGTACACCCAGCCGCTGGAAATTGCCCTTTGCGCCCAGCACAACAACGGCGGATTGGGCATCGACTGTTGGTGGCAGACCAACGTCAAGGGACTGTTTGCGGTCGGCGAGGTCGCTGCCAGCCACGGTGTTTACCGCCCGGGCGGCACGGCGCTGAACGCCGGACAGGTGGGCAGTACCCGTGCCGCGCAGTACATCGCTGCGCGCTGCCAGGGCGAGGCCCCGGCCTGCTTTGAAAAGACCGCTGCCGCTGCACTGACTGAAATGGCCGCACTGGCCGAGCACTGCAAGGCCGACACCGGCAATGTGCGCACGCTGTGGCAGACCGCCGCCGAGAGCATGAGCCGCTGCGGTGCAGCCATCCGCGACACGGCGCAGATACAGGCCTACGGCACGGCGGTGGAAAGCCAGCTGGCCGCGTTCGGCAACACTGTCAAGGCGGCAAACGCCGCCGAGCTTGCCATGGCGTACCGCCTGCGCGATATGCTGCTGAGCCAGCGCGCCTATCTGGCCGCCATGGCCGACTACACCGCCCACGGCGGCCAAAGCCGCGGCAGCGCGCTGTACACCGACAAGGCCAACGGAACCAAGCCTTTTGCCCAGCTGCCGGATACCTTTACCTTTGCACTGGATGAGACGGAGCACCCGCTGATTCAAGAGCTCTGGTTTGAAAACGGCGCCTGCAAAACCGCCTGGCGCGCCCCGCGTCCCATCCCGGAGGACGACGACTTCTTCGAGAACGTCTGGCGCAGCTATAGGGAAACCGGGAACATAGAGTAAAAATCAACAAACCGCAACCTCCTGTAAAAAAAGAGGTTGCGGTTTTTGCTGTAAAAGCGTCCGGCGCTTCGCCATTGAAATTCCGGCGGCGGACCGAATAATGAACCTCACCGGTGTGCCGGAAACGATGGCCGTGCGTGCAAAGCTGCTGCCGGAAAACGGCTTGATTTCGCAGATTACCATGTCCGCCATGGACAACTGGGGCGGTGAAATCAAGGAGCAAGCTGTGCCGGTGCTGGTCATCATCGAAGGCTTGACCATGTATCTGTCCGAAGCGGACGTGCAGCGAATCTTTGCCGTGATTTCCGGGCGCTTTCAGAAAGCGGTTGTGTTTGTGGAAATTATGAATGAACACAATGAAACGGAACTGCTGGATTGAGACATTCCATAAAACGACGGAAAAGGATTTCCCGGTAAGGAGGCAGAACGATGCGCGAAATCATCAACCGTATTTCTATGGGCGGGCTGACCGCCGTTTACCGCCGCGAGAGCGAAACCGGCGTGGTCGAGCTGGTGCTGGTTCCCACCAGCTGTGAGGGGGATATTGTCCGCATCGACTGCGCCGCCGAGCCGCTGGTGCAGGCAAAGCTGGAAACGGACGATGCACCCGCCTTTTTCAGCGGTGGGCGCACCATGCGCAACGGTCCTACCGTCCGCGCTATTGTGTTCGATGGGCAGACTGTACAAAAATCTGACGATAAAACGGTCATTCTGACCACGCTGACCGATGCCCGCGGCCTTGCCTACACCCACACCCTGACACTTTACGCCAACAACAACGCCGCCGAAATTGTCACCGCCGTAAAAAATACCGGCAGCACGCCGGTGACGCTCGAAATGCTTTCGAGCTTTACGCTGGGCAGGCTCTCGCCGTTTTCCGAAGGGCTGGCACCCGAGACGCTGCACATCCGCCGCCTGCGCACCACGTGGAGCGCCGAAGGCCGCCTTGTGACCGACCGCGCCGAGGATTTGCAGCTGGAGCCAAGCTGGAAATGCTACTCCGCCAACTGCCTGCGCTTCGGGGCGCTCGGCAACTACCCGGTGCACGGTTTTGCGCCGTTCTGTGCGGTTGAGGACACCACTCACGGCGTGACTTGGGCAGCCGCGACAACACAGGGCAGCAGCTGGCAGATGGAATTGTACCGTCAGGATAGGGGGCTGTCCCTCTCCGGCGGGCTGGCCGACCGGGAGTTTGGCGCGTGGTGCAAAACGCTGGCCCCGGGTGAAACGTTCACCGCGCCAAAGGCTATTGTGACCGCCGTGCAGGGCGGCGTGAACCTTGCCGCGCAGGCACTGGCCGAAAACACCCGCCGCACCATTGAAGCCACTCTGCCGGAATCTGAAAAATCTATGCCGGTGCTCTTCAATGAGTTCTGCTCCACCTGGGGCAGCCCGACGGAGGAGACGATTCTCAAGCATCTGGAAGCCCTCAAGGGCCGCAACCTTGGCTACAGACACCCAAGTACATGATTCCCAAAGTATGGCTGCTGGAATTTGTGACATCCGATTTCTTCAACGAGATCAACCGAAAATGTGAAAAACATTACGCGGCAATCAAAGAAATTGGTGATTCACGTAAAGATTGATAGCGATTCAGAATGGCATTGTGATAATATTCTGCTTGTTTCATGCAGAGTGTAAGCCAAGAGCGCGGTGACCATTATATACTAATCAAATAGGACTGCCTCACAACATGATGTGAGGCAGCCTTATTCGTTTAGTAAGCTATTATCTGTCTTTTTCGTTCCTAAACTGAATTTTTGGTATGACAGAAAGAATCGCAGTCTTTTCCTGTTCCTGCAAATATACTGGGTTCAGCTTGGATTTTGTATAGCTTAAGTAGCTATTTGAAGTTCGTTGAATCAACAAATCCGTAAAAAATCTTTCCCAGCTAAAATAGTGCAAGCTATCCACATACTTCTCTGGCGATTCCAGAATCTTGCTGATTTCACTGTCTTCCAGCAACCCGGAACGAAGGATAAGCCATTCAAAAGATTCCGGCAGATAAACATGGAAATTCTGCTGAACTGCGGCCAGACCCATAATGCGCTCCATTTGCGACCCGAACGCTGCACCATCAGCGATTACCAGAACTTCTTGTTTGGTTTCATCCAACAGCAGCTTGAAAATATTTGATTTTCCGCTTGCAGATTTGCAGTTAATGCCATTATCTGTGCAAACCTTCTGAAAGAATTGGTATCCTGAATTTGAATCTTCCGTAATCACCTGTGTTGGTTTCAAGGTGTTTGTTCCCATTGACTTTCCGTAGATTTGGAAAAATTCATTGTAGGTCTGCTTTAAATCTCCAAAATGCTTAGAAGTCCGAATACCGTAAATTTCTGTCACACTATATGGCAGAGTTTCCAGACTTTCTCTTGTGACAATCACATAATAATTGTCTGTTTTTTGAATTGCTGCAGCAAATTCTTTTGACGCCGGAAAGGCGTTTCCCTCATCAATGAAAACAATACTCTGGGAAAGCGCTGAAAGCTGGTTTTCCCACTGCCGCCCGGAAAGCACCGCACAATTCTTTTCGCACTGCAGAACGATGCCGCTGTCCGGACCAAGCTCGGCATATTCCTGTATCATTTCGACAAGCGTGGTTTTGCCTGTGGCACTATCCCCGCGCAGAATCGTGATATTCCGGCGTATTTCAAAATCAAACTTGATTTTCTTGTTCTGTACAATAACCCGATATGCTCCTTACCATAAAACATCCTCACACATAAAGTCCTGCAATCGGGATAAGCTCCCGCATGGAGTGAACAACCTGGTTTGTATTCAAGATATGGATTGTAAATGGCTCACTTCCAAAGTTCATAAGGTGACGGAGATTGATGGTAACATCCCGGTTTTCTGCAATTTTTAGCAGCCACTTGGCACAATTATCTCCACAGGTTGAAGCGTTGAATACCTTATCCGGCTCATTGGCAATCAGAATCAGCGTTTTTACGCCGCCGGACAGCTGTACCGGAGGAATTTTTCCCAGTACAGGACTGTCGATTACACCGCTATCCAGAACGGTGGAATGGTCTACATCCTGAATCATCTCACGGGAAAGTGAATCGGTAATCCACGCATTTTCATAGGTGTTTTTGAAATAAATGGCCGTATTGTATATCACATTCGGCATATCACCGTAAAAGACATTGAGCATACCAGTATCTTCTCCTATTACAGTGGTTGACACTTTTATTATTATCATTGTAAGCGTTCTTTTTGATGAATGTCAACCCTTTTTATTATTGCACCGACCCGAAAATTTGCAAAAATTTCAATGAAATTGGCCGGTTTTTCCTGGAAGTCCACATTATGGGATTGAGGGTTTGGTATAATTTGGGATGTGAACGAAAAAACCGACAGTAAAGCCGGAGCATAAAATCACTATCTATAGCAGCAAGCCTGCTGCATTCGAGGTAATCAGATATGACAAACTATTCCAACTATCCGCGTCACAGACTTGTCCCCAATAGCTGCATCATCTGCTTTTCGGAGTACGCCTACTCTTGGTGCTCTCTCACTGGCAGTACGAAGAAATATCTTCTGACGAATTATATCGGTGGAGCAAGCCGAATCGACCTGAAAGACAAAGACGGTGCTGAGTACAGTATGTCGGTTGCTCAGTTCCGTGAGTGGATAGAGACCGGCGCTATTCCAAAGAGCGTGGCCGAGAAGAAAAAGAACGACTCAGAGAAAGTCTGCCCCTTGTGCGGCGGTACTCTGGTGCTTCGCGTGGCAAAGTTCGGTCCGAAGCCCGGCAGTCAATTCTATGGTTGCAAGAACTTCCCTGAGTGCAGATACACAGCACCGTATGAGGAAGAAAAAGCCAAAGAAGACAATTGAGAAAGGAGCACAGCTATGAACATCCCGATACTTCCCGCAGGACGAAACAAATACTATGACCTTGGCCCGACCCAGCAGTTCGATGTAGATGTCATCCGCAGAGCGCTGCTCCAGTACGAGGGCACAATGGCAACACGGGTTGAGGCTGCACAGCCGGACAGCGATGAGCGATACTGTTTGGCTGCGGAACGAATCGCAGCACGAGGGCTGGCTACGCGCCGTCGAAAGCTGGACAACCCCACCAATGTAAGTATAGAAATTGCCCGCATTGCCGGGCATCGCGGCACGGATATTCCCGCGCCGGAGGGCACGCCTATCCTCGCTGCCCACAGCGGCACGGTGCTGGTCAGCGGCTGGAACGACAGCTACGGCAATC
>ERZ1034920.1161-NODE-1161-length-17769-cov-66.015242_pt1 | contig 17769 bp, 20 predicted proteins | sample MGYA00520688_ERZ1034920 | MGnify/ENA primary metagenome ERZ1034920 (study PRJEB33766, sample SAMN09781785) | gut metagenome | biome: gut microbiome | host: Homo sapiens | place: Madagascar | study: EMG produced TPA metagenomics assembly of the PRJNA485056 data...
CTAAGAATCAGTTTACCCGAGCACAGATGAATCCGAATGAAGAGGATAAGATCATCTGTCCAGCAGGCTACGAGTTCACATTGATGGATACACGAATTGAAAGGCGCGGCATGTATCCACGAGAAATCGAAATGTATCAGAATAAACATTGTGAAGGCTGCCCATTAAAATCTCAGTGTACGAAATCAAAAACAGGACGAACGATACAAAGGTGTCGAGAACTTGAATCCTATAAAAATGAAGTCAAAGAAAATCTTTCGACAGAGCAAGGTAAAAGGTACATGACACAACGAAGTATCTGGAGTGAAGGAATCTTTGGACAGATCAAAGAAGACAATCATTATGATAAATTACGTCGTCGAGGCATATCTGGTGTAAAATTGGAGATACTGCTCGTATGTATAGGCCATAATCTAAGAAGATATCACACCCGAAAACTAGAGTTTCAAAAAATAACAAATTAAACTAAGGTTCTAAGAGTTAAAAAAAGATGAAAATAGACATCTGTTTTTAGTGCGCCCAAAAAGGCAGTAAGGTTAGATGTGTATTTTCATTTTTTATTTATGTAAAAGCTAATCAAACAAAAAGAAAGGAGCTGAACTCCATAAGTAATAAAATTTACTTACTCGTTACAGCTCCTTTATATGCTTATAGGTTGTTTTGTTACTAAAATGATATTAATAATATAGAGAACTTGTTCCTGATGAGAAATTGAATGTGTATTTCTTTTATATTATATAATAAGATTTACTGGACCATTTACTGGACCATTTACTGGACCATTTACTGGACCATTTACTGGACCATTTACTGGAATTATTACTCTTCAGAGATAATATGGTATCCACCGTTTTTAGGTGATCCTATGAAATGGATAAGCTGTTTTTTTGACAACTCACGAATAATACTTTTTGCACTTCCATCAGTAATTTCAGCGATTTTGCAGATACTAGGCCGTTTAATCCCCGGATTATTTAAAATGATGTTATAAACCAGCTTTTGCATTTTTGGTAATTGAGGTGTGATATTAACTGTTTTTTCATTGCTAGTATAAGCCACATCCATTAATGTGATTGTAAACCAGCTTTGTTCAGAAGTGATTTTTGGCTGAAACTTCTTATCATAATATTTATATTCTTCAAGAATTTTTTCAAAACCACTGCCATAACGTTGCATCAATCTACAGATCGTAAGTGTATTAGTTATTGCCTCGTTTCTTCTTTTGGAAGGAATTTTACTAATATCTACATAGTCTTGAGCTCGTCCTTCTGGAAGAAAACTTCCTGGAGATACTATTTCGATTCTATCTTGGTAAATATCTATATCAATTTGTGTTCCTTTAATATTATAGTCTCGATGTCCAATGGCATTGCAAATGGCTTCAGTAATAGCTATGGCTGGGTAAGACCATTTATCACTAGCTCCACCTGCATTTTTATGTAAGCCAGTTTTACTGTTGTTCCTAATAAACTTTTCTGCTTCATTCAATTGTTCAATTAAATTTAGCTTATATTCCTTCGCATCTATTACATCATCAGAGCCTTTGTTCAATCCCGGCCATTTCCTCAGGTGTATAGAAGGAAATGATTCAGGACAATTATCTACAAAATACATCCCTGCGATTGTTAGCTTGTTATCTTCTGTAATAAGACCAATGCTTTGTAATTGCTTATTGGTTAAATCGTTTTCAGAATTGGTTCTTTCTTTATACTTTTGATTTAGTGAATGAAATGTATAATTCGCGGCATCATAATGGGTGGGGGTTAAATCATAAGGAATTTGGTTTTTAGTAATGCCAAAATTAATCATTTCTCTCACAGATGTTAATTCATATGTTGAACCTGGGTATCTACGATAAATTCTATCTCTGATTTGCCCGCTTGAGTTGTCTTTGTAAACAACAACCTCACCTTTATGCACTGGAACTTCGATGCAGATAACAATATTATTTTCATCTGTTTCTATATAAGAAACGTTGAATGCGATTGATGGATATACTTTATTTCTAATATAGTCAACAAAATATTTTTGCTCATCATCGACAACATTGGGGTTAATTCCAACTGCGATACCTTGGTCGTTAACTCCAATAAACATTTTTCCATGCACATCATTAGCAAAAGCAACAATCGTTTTAACCCAACTTTCAGGATTGCTTCTGTTTAATTTGAATTTAAATTCATATTCTAGACTTTCAAATACAAAAGAATCATCTAAATACTCTTTTATAGATTTCAAACTAACACCTCCAACACTAATTATTATAACATGAGGTAAAATAATATCGTGCAAAAGGAATCTAAATAAATACTATTTGAAAACAAAAAGATTGTATCTATGGATGTGGAAGAGTACTTAAATAGTAGCTTTTAAAAGAGAATACATGTGAAATAATTTAAACCCTATTTAAATTTGCTTGTAGGTATCTAGCTGCTACCAAAATGACACCAATAAAAATAGTTAAGATATATAATACATGTTAATTGTATATAAATAGTGTAATTTGCGTATACATAGTAAACAATAACGTTTACGTTATAACTTTCTTTTCCGAGTTCGAATAGTATATAGAATGTCGAAAAGTCGCTTAAACAGGCGACTTTTTTGATGCTCAAAATGGCCGTGAAAACATTTTGAAAACATAGAAGCCCATTTTTTGAATCTTTGAGGCAAAAAGTAGTCGATTTTGACTGGTTTTTGACCGTTATGAAAACATTTAGACCTGTTTTTTACCAAAAGGTTCCCGGTGGCTTGGAGGTTGGTATTTCCTCAATTTTTACAAAATATGGCTTAGAAGTGCATAACCTCTAAGCCACTAGAAACCTTTTACTCGTGAAAACATGCTATAGCTTTACATATTTTTTATCTTTTGAACGCATTGCTAAAATCATTTCCAATACCCACACCATCATTTCCTCATCATCAGAATCAATTGATGTTCCATAGAGCTTGGCAAAGTGAACCAGTTCGTCATGAAGACTTCTGAAGACATAAGGACTTCCATAAACAGCTATCTCCTTATCAAGGATAGAGTTGATTATGTAATCCTGTTTTGTTAGTCCAGATAACAAAACACGGCGGTCAAGAAGTTTAGCTTCTTTTTCAGACATTCGTACAGAAACAATTTTGTTTCTAAAGCGACCTTTACGATCAAGATTCTTTTTGCTCATCAAAAGTGCCTCCTCGAATATCAGCAAGCTTTTTGGCAATGGCTTCATCTTTAGATGGGAACATGTGAGCATACCGATAGGTGATTTTTACACTTTCATGACCAACTCGATTGGCAATGTCTACAGCAGTAAATCCCATCTCAATTAATAATGAAACATGTGAATGGCGAAGGTCGTGAATACGGATTCGTTTCACTCCAGTTTCTTTACATCCACGATCCATCTCATGATGTAAGAATGATTTTGTGAGTATGAAAATACGTTCGTCAGGTTCGATGGTATAAAATCTCGAAATATAATCTTGCATTTCATCAGCTAAAAAATCGGGCATCTGAACTACACGATTACTTTTAGCTGCTTTAGGATCTGTAATAATATCTTTTCCATGAAGTCTTTGATAGCTTTTATTGATACGGACTGTTTTCTTTTCAAAATCAAAATCGGAAGGGGTTAATGCGAGCATTTCCCCAAGACGGATTCCGCACCAGTAAAGCATTTCAAATGCTTGGAAAACTCCATCTTTTTTCATCATGGCTTTGGAAAATTCATGTACTCTTCTTTTGTCCAAAACTGCATTTCTCCATTTGTTTCTTTTCCCATGCATCCTGCAATTCTTGCTGGATTATCTTTAAGTCCATAATAGCGGACGGCATAATTGAAAATGGCACTTAATTGATTGTGTACTGTTTTAAGATAAGTTGGAGAAAATTCTTTATCTTTTTTACTTGTTTGTTTCATCATTTCATTTTGCCAATAGATGACATCTTTAGGTGTAATGTCACATAATTTCTTATCCTTAAAATAGGGAAGGAACTTCTTTTCAATAATTGTTTGTTTTGTGAGTAGTGTATTTTCTTTTAAACGATTTTGCATGGAGTCCATATAAATTTTAACGAAACTTCCAAATGTCATTGAAAGACTATTGTTTTTCATTTCAGTAAAATCAATCTCATAATTTTTGGCATCCATCTTTGTTTTAAAACCCCTTTTTGTGGTGGTTCTAAGTTTGCCAGTCCAATCTTTGTAACGTGTGACAATATACCATGTGCCACGCTTCTTATCTTTGTATACTGGCATTTTTATCATCCTTTCCAAAAAATCTTTCATAGAAATAAGGATAGATAACTCTTCCGCGTACAATTAAATATCCTTTTTGTTTTAATTCTTCATTAAGTTGCTGAATGATTTTATAAGCTCCAGCTTTTGATACACCTGTAAGTGCAGCTAGTTCTTCTGCATCAATAAATCTTGCGCTGTGTCTGTCCATGTTAATCTCCTCCTCGATATTGTTATACTTTTTTTGAAAAAATGATTCCCACCTGCAAAATAAAAGGAAGCAGCTACGTTCTAATAAATGCTGCTTCCAGGGAGAAATAATGCATAGTCGGTGTTGTTCCTATTTCCGACTATGTAAGTGTTGTTGTTTTAAATCCAAACTGATTTTAATGCGACGGTCAATGTGCATCATATGTCTTTTATCTAATTTCGTTATCTTCTTAATTAAACGACTTTTATCAAGAACACGGATCTGTTCACACATGACCATAGATTTGTACTTCAATCCTAATCCTTTTGGTAATAAGTAATGGGTTGGTAAGTGATGCTTGGAATAGACTTTAGAAGAAAGACAAGCAACAATCGTAGTAGGACTATACTTGTTACCACGATTATTCTGTATTACTACAACAGGTCGTACTTTTCCTTGTTCAGAACCATTCGCATCACTTAAATCTGCTAGATAGATATCTCCTCTTTTCACTTTCATTTTGATCACTCCTTATATGTAAAACCGGGATTAACTCCCGGTTGATGCTTTATTTAAAAATTATTTATCGTGTTTTCTATTTATCACCTGATTACCCGAAAACAAAGGAATCCTATTAGACAAGAAGTTTGCTACATTTCTTTCATTGGAGTTGCACCAACCCATCTTACGCGTGGGCCTATCGCTAGAAGTATCATTATCTTATATATCGTCATGGCACAATCAGCAACATTGTTTGTCATTCTAAAGTATCATCGCTCGGAATCAATCTATCATGGCGCAGTAGTGATCTAGCTCAATATATAAGTGTTTGTATCTAATAGATGTTATGAAGTTTTCAAAGATCTGACAAGAGACTGAATTGCCCCTTCACTATAGAGCCGACGAAAACGTCCAAAAATTGCACGAAATTGAAAAAAGTTATAATTTTTTTATTTTGAGGAGGAGAAGATGAAAAATCTATATTTTATGATGATCATATTAAGTCATTATTGGATGTTTTGGAGCTATATCATGCAATGCAATACTTACCAGAGAAAGTGGATGAAAAAGCAGTAGAGTTTGCAAAATATTTAAGTGAATATATGTATGGTGATTTCTATGATCAATTTAAAGAATATGAAATTGATGATATAGAGCATCAAGAAATTGTTACGTATTCAAAGTCAAAATTTTAAAAGAAGCGGAATCCATATTGGTTCCGCTTTGTCTTCATTATTCGTCCATTTCATATCTTCTGAAAAACTGATATAAATCATATAAATTATCTAGATTTCTACAAACTGTAGATGGATGTACACCAATAATACGTGCTACTTCTGTATCACTATACCCCATATTTTTAAGAAAGCTCATCAGCCTAACTTGTGCACTAACCATTTCTAAAGCTTGTGATAAAGGTACAATTGGGATTCGATTAAGAAATTCTTCCAGTGTTATTGCAGATGATACAAGATCTTCGCTTGGTTGTGTAGCAATAGTGACAAATAAATCGCTGTGTTTTGATTTGCGTTCATTATATCTACGATCTGAATTAAAATCCTTACGATCATGAAGATACATTTTGTCGATATTTAATTCTGACATTCCATTCCGACGCATGAATTCATTGTCCTTTTGCTTCATTTTTTTTGAATTCAAGCTCAGCACTTTTGTGATTATAACCTTTAGCCATTTTTAGTTCCTCCTTTACGTCTATAGCTAAGTGAAGGGATATCCCTTCACTTATAGAGCCGACGAAAGAGCCTAAAAATTGCACAAAAAGCTAGGAATTTATAAAAAAAATACAGATCAACTGTCTGAAACAGAGATCTGTACCAATTTAGTAAAATATAGAGGTCATTTGGTAAGTATAGAAATTGTTCATTGCTATAATTAGAACATACAAGAAATGACTAATCAATAAAAGAATCATTTTCTTGTTGTTTAGAAGAAATATAACTAAAAAGTGATTTTTTTCTTCGCTTTACAGATGAATTCCTATATAATATTCAATGAACGAATATGAGGGATAATTATATGGAAATAAGTTATAATCCTTTATTTAAGTTATTGATAGATAAAGGAATGAAAAAAACAGACTTGGCTAAAGAAGCGGATTTAACTGCTGGAACTTTGGCTAAATTATCAAAGCATCAAACAGTATCAATGGAAACGTTGATTAAAATATGTAAATGTCTAAATTGTACTTTTGATGATATTGTTGAAATAATTTATGAGAAAAATTAAGCATTAAAATGAGGTGTAAAAATAAATATGATTAAATTAGCTACTGTATTTAGTGGTATTGGTGCTATTGAACATGCATTAAAAAGAATGAATTTAAAAAATGAGATTGTCTTTGCGTGTGATAACGGGGATGTGGAAATATTAACTAAAAATATAGGAATGGATATAGATGTTATTAAAGAAGAATTAGTTGAGCTAAAAAACATTATTAAAGATATACAATTTGATAACGAAGTAGAAGATTTATATAAAAACCAGTTAGCAGATATGTTAGCTGAAGCTGAAACTGAATTTAATAGTGTTTCAAAGTCTATAGAAAAGATAAAGAGTACACATGAATTTAAAGTTGATGAAATATTAGAAACATTAATTAATATGCAAAATATTAAGTCAATTAGAATGAAAGAATATAATTCATTTAAGAAGGAACTTAAACTAGGCTCGGATTTCCAAAAGAAATTCAAGCATCTTCAAATTGTTTTGGAAATAGTTAATGACTATAAAAAAGATAACTCCATTGAAAATTTATCAAACAAAATAGAATTTGTTAGTTCTGACAATATAAAATGGGAAGACGTTGCAGTGTTATTAAATGATGAATATACATATTTGGAATCAATTAACGGCAAGAAAATAATTCGTAAAGTTCAAGATTTATCACAACGTACTAGTCAATTACATGAAAAAATTAATTATTTAAAAGTTCAAAAAAAATTAGACTCATTTGGAAATGACTGGGATAAAAGAAAAACATATGTTGATTCATTATATAGTGGACTTGAAAAACGTAATAAAGTTAAACAGTCTTATATGGCTAATTATGATGTTGACGATAAGAATTTTCATTGGAATGTAGCATTTTTAAATGGACAGCAGTACAGAGATCAAGTTGATTTATTTGTTGGTGGAAGTCCATGTCAGTCTTTTTCATTAGTAGGAAAACAAAGAGGTTTGGAAGATACACGAGGAACATTATTTTATGAATATGCAAGATTAATTGATGAAATTAAGCCAAAAGTATTTATATATGAAAATGTTCGTGCAGTAGTATCACATGATAATGGGAAGACATGGAAAAAGATGCAAGAAGTATTTTCAGAACTTGGCTATAACTTTTCATGGAAAGTATTAAATGCAAAGGATTATGGAATTCCACAGAACCGAGAACGACTTTTTGTTGTTGGATTTAGAAATGATTTGAAACTTACTTCCTCTTTTTCGTTCCCAGAGCCAATTGAATTAATAAAAAAGATGAAAGATTTTTTAATGGATAATGCACCAGGCGGCTATTTTTTACCAAAAAAAGGCGTTGAATTTGTGACAAAACAAAAAAATCTTGAAAAGAGATTTACACAAATTGATGGTGATGTTCAACTTTGCCAAAAGAAAAATCAGCAATTTAATTGGCACGGAGATTTTGTTTTTCAGTCAGAAGCAGAAGCACAGAAAAATAATATTCCTGATTTAGAAAAATATTTTTTATCAGAAAAAGTGGAAAAATATGTATTATCAACAGGAACTAAAAACTTTTATAGTAAACCAAAAACAGATCTTGAAATTGCAAGGCCTCTTTTGACTACAATGCATAAGATGCATCGTGCTGGTGTGGATAATTATGTTACTACAGATGGTAGATTAAGAAAATTAACTCCACGTGAATGTTTAAGATTAATGGGCTTTTCTGATAATTTTAAAATAGTTGTATCTGATACAGCAATGTATCAACAAGCTGGAAATTCAATAGTTGTTGATGTTTTAATTCATATAATGGAAGAAATTATCAAATGTTATCCAAACTTAAGGGAGGAATAAAAAAATGTCATTTTCGCCATTCGCTAGATTTAGAAACTTTACTTTAGATAATTTAAAATCACTTCTAGAAATATATCCTGAAGCATTTAGTACAATGAATTGGGATGAAGTTGGAAATATAATTGAATCCTCCCATAAAGGTTATAAAAAGACATCTTACCAACAAGCATGTCAATTTGGATTAGAAGATAAAAGTGATAAACAATACAGAATTCAAAATTATTTATATAATTTTGACGATTCATACTTAAGAAAATACATAGAATTTTGGGCATGTACATATTATGCACCAAATCCATATGTTAATTCAGATGACCCGTCTATTATTATTTTTTGCGAAATAGGGAAAGCAGTGCTAAATTCGCCTAATTATTCAATAGATTATTTTGATTTCTTTGAAAAAAATATTGGTGGAAAAAGTGATGATATTTTGTTGAATATATTAAGAGAATATTGTGCACCACTAAAATATAAAAAAGAAAATGATAAAACCTATATTTATACAAATTTCGAAGACGTAGATGCTTTAGAAGAAAAAATCAATTTTATTGAAAATGAATTTCAAATTGAAGAACCAAAGAGTCGAAAATTATTTTTCGAAAGATATTCATTTAGTAATTTTTGTAAATATTATGATTTGAAACAGAATGATGAAACTGATGTCACTTTAAAAGGTTACAACAAGATTTATTATGGTATTCCTGGTTGCGGGAAGAGCTACCACATAGAAAATACTGTTTTAGAAGGTGTTGATAAAAAGAATAATGTATTTAGAACAACTTTCTATTTGGATTATTCAAATAGTGATTTTATTGGTCAAATCTATCCTGTTGTTGATGGTAATAAAGTAAAATACGAGCCTATTCCTGGCCCATTTACTAAGGCTTTGGAACGTGCTTTAACTAATAAAGGTGAAATGATCTATTTAGTTATTGAAGAAATAAATCGTGGAAATGCAGCTGCTATTTTTGGTGATACTTTCCAATTATTAGATAGATTAAAAGAAAACAAGAATGGTCGTGTTATTGGGGATAGTGAATATCCAATTTCCAATGCTTTTATTGAAGATTATTTGAGAAAACAAGATGTTGAATTTATTCCTGGTAATATTTACATTCCACATAATTTAACTTTACTTGCAACAATGAATACAAGTGATCAGAATGTATTCCCTCTTGATACAGCATTTAAGAGAAGATGGAACAGAGAAAAAGTAACAAGTGATTGGGGTGAAGAGAATAAAATTAAAGGTTTGTATATTCCATATACATCTGTTACTTGGGAAACTTTTGTAAAAACAATCAATAAAGAAATGATTGATAAAAGTGCTAAAGAAGATGCCCCTATCTCTGAAGATAAACAAATGGGTGCTTATTTTGCTGATAAAAGCATGTTGTCTAAAAATCCAAATGATAAGGATGGAGATAAAATTGATAGCTTTGCCAATAACGTTCTAGATTACTTGTTTAATGATGTTACGAAGTTTAATCATAAGATTTTATTTGAAGAACAAATTTTAACAACAGATAAAATATATGAACGCATTGATATGTATAAGAAAGCAGTTTTAAAAGAATCAAATAATGTCGGTGCAGAACAGGTAGAATCAAAAAACATCTTCTCTGAAATTTTCACTAAAGACATTTCAACTGAGTTAGTTGGAAATGCGAAAAAAGTAGATGATAACAATGACTAGAGAAGTAACCCTAGTAAAAGTGGATAAGTCAAATGAATTTGTTGGAATCAAAATCGAGAATGACAATGTAAAACTATTTATTCCTCAAGTTTTTCGTGAGGAAAAAGAAAATATAAAAAATGATAGATTGTTGTTCTTGAAGTCTTTAGCATTGGCTAAAACATTTGATAAACAGTCTGTAAAAAAAGGGAACGATGCAAACAATGATGTCTGGCCTATTGATTCTTATTTATGGATCATTCGTGATTTTCTTGAAAATGGATATTATTACAATCGAGAAAAAATATATTCTAGATCTAATAGTGGAAAAATTGATTGGAAAAGAACATTAAAACAGACGCCTATATACTCAGATGGAAATATCATTTATGACAAAATGATTACTTCTAAGATATCTGCATCAAATGATATTGTGGCTCAGACTTACATGTTATGTTTGAAACAAAGTGTTGATCGTATTGGTTGGTTGTTTGATTACAATTTCTATGTTGAAATTCAACAAATGTTTTCTATTTCTGAAATGACAAGTGCAATAAGAAAAGATCTTAATCAGACTTTTGACGATATAAAGAAATTGAGATATAACCATCTCTTAAAAATCTTAAACAACACCGAAGGAAACAAGATGATTTCTTCTGTATGTTCTTATGGAATAACAAATTACTATTATGTATTTGAAACCATGGTAGATTCTATATTTGGAGGAATTTCCACAAATAAAAGTAAATATAATCCAAGTGGTCATTGGCATCTTACTGGTGGAAGAACTGGAAAAGCATCTGAATTAAGACCAGATACGATTGTTAAAAATGAAAATAAAACTTATATTCTCGATGCAAAAATGTATCAATATGGCTACACACATAGTATAAGTGATTTACCAGATACACAGTCTTTACAAAAACAGATTACGTATGGTGATTATGTTCATAATACAATCAAAGACGAGCATGTTAGAAATGCATTTATTCTTCCTTACAACAAAGAATTAGAAGTATTTAAAAACGATGATAGCTTGTTACGATATTCAGATGATAATCTAGTGTATTTTGGGCATGCAGATGTTGATTGGCGAACAGATAACAAAGTTGAAGATTATGACTATATTCATACATTTGGAATAGACTTTAATTACTTGCTCAGAAATTATAAAGTTGCTGATACAAATATGATTGCTGAATTATGTGCTTCTATTGAAGAAAAAGTACAATTACTATACCCTGAAGGAGTTGATAATTCATGAAATTACTGAATTCAAAAAGTATCATAGATTGTGATGAATTTGAAGAAGAAATACATAACAAAGAAACGCAAGAAATATTGGAAGGACTATTAAAATATCCTAATTATGATTGTGCAGCAATCATTAAGTATTTTGATGAAGCAAATAAAGATAAAGAGCCAATTATTAAGCAATGTGAATTACATAGTTGTGATGAAATGATTGAATACGTGTATTTTAAAAACGGTGTAGACTTAGCTTTAGTTGAAGACTATCTAACTTTTATTACATATGGACAGGGCTATACAATTGGAACTGATTATCATTTAGTTCAAACTGGTATTCAAATTAGACCATACAATGACAATAGAGAGTTTGTATATTTGTCTTTCAAATAATATATCTATAAATATTGAACTACTATTTTCATATGATAAGAACGAATAATTATCAAGAAAATTCTAGAGAAATTAATTTTAACGCTTTGAACATAGCGTAATTAGTTAAAAATTGGTATTGGTAACAGATTTGTTAAAATACATAAAGAAAGTATGTATTATAAAAAATCAAGATAGGAGATTATATTGACAAAGAAAAATCGTGGAAATTCACCTACAGAATTAACAAAAATGAAATTGATTGCGGCATCTGGTGGACGGTGCCAATTTAAAGGATGTAATGAAAAATTATTTATTGAAAGTTTAACTAATGAAGAATTAAATCATTCTAATATAGCACATATCGTTGCTTCTTCGCCTAATGGTCCACGTGGATCTGATAAATCCCATGAATTATCGAATAATCTAGAAAACTTAATGCTATTGTGCAGAGAGCACCATAAATTGGTGGATGATTATCCTGAAAAATACCCATCAGAATTATTAATATCAATGAAAAAAGAACAAGAAGAAAATGTTTCACGATTATTAGATGGAATGTATTTCCCAAAATCAGAAATAGTTATACTTGAATCTAAAATCAAAAACAAAATTGATGTAAAAGTGAATTTAAATTCAGCAATAGAAGCAAATAGAAATGATGGATATAATCATGGAGGAGATTACGGAATTAACATATTTATAGAAAGTAGAGCGGATTATAAATCAGAAGAATATTGGATAAATGTTAAAAAGGATTTAATTGGAAATATTGAGTATAGTATAAACAATTTGTATTCACGTAATCCAGATATCATACTATCTGTTTTTCCACTTGCTCCAATACCGCTAGTCATTTTATTTGGCTTTTTATTAAATGATAAGAAAAAGATAATAATCCATCAGAAATATAGAAATCCAGATTCATGGAATTGGAAAGAAAACAAATTAACAAATAACTTTACTATTCAAGATCAGAAAATTAAAGATGGAGATAATATTGCTATAATATTGTCTCTAACGGCAAAAGTTAATGTTAATCGAATCTTAGATGTGTTTGATGCAAGTACTATTTACACAATTACTGCTGAAAATATTGGAGTAGATTCAATAGCAAGTGCCCAAGATTTAGAAGAGTTTTGGAAAATATATTTAAACCTATTAGATACAATCGTCAATAGCAAAAAAGTAAATGAAGTTGCTTTGTTTCCGGCAATTCCTGTTTCGGCAGCTTTTGAAATAGGACATCATTATATGCATAAAGTTTATCCAACAATTAATATTTATGATGAATGTGATGGCTTCTTTAAAACAATTTCAATTGGAGGTTAGGTGAATGAATGAAAAAGAAAAACAAATAGATGAAATTTTAAAATATATTGTGAACGAGATTAGTATAACATCTTCTATGCAAGAAAAAGCAATATCCAGTTATCAAGCAGTCGGTTCATGGATTGGGAATGGAATTAACTATGATGTCAGAATTATGCCGCAAGGATCAATGAATTTAGGCACTACAATTAAACCGATTACCGATAAAGATGATTATGATATAGACTTGGTTTGTTTATTAGAAAATGGCACTTTGTTACTAGCCAAAGATATAAAAAATATTGTTGGTAATCGGTTAAAAGAAAACAAGATATACCATGATAAAATTTTAAAAGAAGGCGAAGGAAAACGTTGTTGGAAGATGCAATATGATGAATTTCATATGGATATTTTACCTTGTGTTCCGATTGATTATTACAAAGAACCTTCAAATACAGAAATACGATTAACACACAAAATCTCCTCTTCATCATATGTAGATAAATATAGTAATCCATACGGCTATAAGCTTTGGTTCGAAAATAGAATGAAAGATATTGTTCAAAGTGAGAAACAAGAGTTTGCTGCAAGAAACAATGTTAACATCGAAGATGTTCCAATCTATAAAATTAAGACTCCATTGCAAAGTGCTATTCAATTATTAAAAAGACATAGAGATATAATGCTTAAAGATGATGAAAATGCTCCGATATCTGTGATCATTACTACATTAGCAACAAAAGCATATCAAGGAGAATCAAGTATTTATCAAACAATATGTCGTGTTTTAAGTGATATGGAAAGTTATATTGAATCTCGCAATGGTGTTATTTGGATAGGAAATCCAGTTATGCAAAATGAGAATTTTGCAGATAAATGGAAACAATATCCAGAACGAAAAGAAGCTTTTTATAGATGGATAAATGCTGCTAAAGTTGATTTTATCGAAAATCCTATAAAAGCAATCGGAATGGATAATTTATCTAAATCTTTTGAAACATGTTTGGGAAATGCACCAGTTCAACGTGCTTTTGTAAATTATGCCAATGATTATAAAAAAGCAAGAAGTGAGCATAAACTGTATTCTAGCGGACTCACAACAGGATTATCAACTGTTGCAAAAACGGGGGCAACTTTAGTGAAAGGACATACATTTTTTGGAAAAAAAGATAATTAAAGAAAAACGTTTTTCATTAATTATTCAAGCAATTCAATTAAAGCACAAATATCCTGAGTCATATTATTCTATAAAGCACGGTCAATTAATATGGTATGGAAAAATTAAACCAACCCCTATATCCCGTGAATACAATATTAGAATTGTTTGTAGACATGAAAAAAAGCCTAAAATTTATCTGTATGGAGACATAATTGAAGGAATAGATAAAACAGATTTTCCGCATCATTATCATAAAGATATAAACAAACAAGAGGTACAGCTTTGTTTAAACTTACCAGCAGAATTTGATTATTCATTACGAATATGTGACACAATTATACCTTGGGCACAAGAGTGGCTCTACTTTTATGAAATTTGGTTATCAACTGGACGTTGGTGTGGTGGTGGTCATGAAATTAAATTGAATGACCATAAGAACAATGAATAGTGGGGATGATAATTTGAAACGATTCAATGAAGGAGATACTGTTTACTTTATTGCTTCTTCAGTCTTTGTAAGAAAAGCTAAGGTTGTACGGAATACTGGGGGATTTTGTACTATTATCTTTGATGGTAATCATCAACATGGCACTCTACTGCCATATAAAAATTCAAATATTATGTTCGTTTAGGAGAAAAAGAAAAAATGGAAAAAATTACTTTATATCACGGTACTCCTGCCAAAATCGTGGTTCCGACATATGGCATGGGCGAGGAAAAACACGACTACGGACGAGGTTTTTATCTTACCGAAAGCATTGACCTTGCAAAAGAATGGGCAGTATGCCGTCCAAATGAGTCAAATGGATATGTTCATCGGTATGAACTTGATACAGATGGTCTTAAAATTTTAGATTTTCAAGAAAAAGGCGTTCTTGCGTGGCTTGCAGAACTGATGAAGCACAGAGACGCAGCCGACTCTAAGCGTTATCGTATGCTTGCAAAGAAATTTATTGCAAAATATGGTGTAGATACCGACAAGTACGATGTTATCAAAGGTTGGAGAGCAAATGCCTCATATTTCTATATCGCAAAGGAATTTGTAAGAGACAATATCGATATGGATATTCTTGAGGAATTATTGTCTCTTGGCGGCTTAGGTATTCAGTATTGTATAAAGTCCGAGCTTGCTTATTCTAAACTGCACGAAGTGGCAAACAGCTTGCAGACTGTTAAGTACACAGAGTTTAACGAAAAGTACAATCAGCGAGACATTACCGCAAGGCAGAAAATGCGTGAACTTGTTGATTCCGACGCTAACCGTGTAACAAAGGTGTTTAGTACACTGTTTGAGGAGTGATGATTATGAGAGCCTATTCACAGGATTATTTAAATGATGTAGTAGAAAATCAGGGTAAGCTCTTTGACTTTGTTGCTCAAACTTATCCCGATAAAGATACCGAGGATTTTATCAAGACCTATATGGTAAGCAAAACTAGAAAAAGTATTGACGAGGCAAAAGCCTATGTCAATACAATGGACGCCAAAGAATTGTGGGAATACTTTACCGAAACTGAAAAATATTCCTTGAAGTCCGGCAAGGCTCTTGACGGCTTTATGCCTGACTGGATTGGCGAATTCTATGCGTATTATCAATGGTATTATGATATTCCGAGTTCCGAGGTACTAAAAAAAGTGCCGCTTGATTTCATAAAAAAAGCATACTATGGTTTGCATGACTTGGAACTTGATTTGGCAGTGCAAAAAGTTGGTGAAGTGTAATGAATATTATTTGTTTTCACAACCCCGATGAAGATAACGGCTATTTGAGTAATTGGTATCCGTCACATTTTATAGTGGATGATATAGCATTTTCTTCGATGGAACAATTTATGATGTACCGCAAAGCAATCTGCTTTGGAGATGAAGTGGTAGCAACTCAAATCTTATCAAAAAGTGATGTTGCCGAAATCAAGTCACTTGGCAGACAGGTATCAAACTACGATGAAAACATGTGGAACGGCATTCGTCAAATAGTTGTTTATGAGGGACTTTTGGCAAAGTTTTCGCAAAATGAGGAGCTAAAAGACAAACTCAAAGCAACTGGAAATGCTGTTTTGGCGGAATGTGCCGTAAAAGACCGCATTTGGGGTATCGGTTTGTCGATGAAAGATCCAGACAGGCTGAACAAAGCCAAGTGGAACGGTCAAAATCTGCTTGGATACGCCCTTATGATGGTGCGTGAACGCTTGTAATAGGATTATCAACCTGATTGGGTAAAATAATTAAAAAGAGAATTTATTCTATTGGAGATGATAATTTGAAACGATTCAATGAAGGAGATACTGTTTACTTTATTGCTTCTTCTATCTTTGTAAGAAAAGCTAAGGTTGTACGTAATGCTGGGGGATTTTGTACTATTATCTTTGATGGTAATGGGAATTGTGGTACTTCTGGTACTCGTGTTCGTGAATCTAAGTTGTATCTTACAGAAGAGGAAGCTAATGAAGTTGTTAAACAGCATAAAGAAGTAAATAAGCGAAGATGATGGTGTTTGTCATACAATCTATAAGCTTTCAGTTCGGTTCTTTTAACTTTCCTACCGTTGTGTGTACTAGGGACTTTTCGTGAACTCGAATGCTCTATTGTATAACTCTTGCTAAAATTAAAACCTAATGTTGCTTGAGTTTTTCCTTTTACATTCCATGGAACATTTGAACTTGCTGAAAAAGAAGTTGCTTTCATTTGACTTAAAGAAATAGTTACACAAGATTCTCCCGACAACAATTCATTGGGTGTTATTCCCAACATGTCCGTTATCTTTTCTAATGCAAATGAGTGTTGTGATGAACACAAGTCACTTCAAGGCTCTTTCCAACAAATAAGAACATGTAATAGCGGAAATGAGGTATAGTTACTTGCAGGTAGAGAAGTATGTTTCGGATAAAATGACATCTTTATGTGAAAAGTGTGATATCAGTAAATACAATTATCTCAACTGTTGGGAATTTCACAGTCGCCACTGGGGAGGATCATGGCGCAGGAAAACCTGCCGTCGCTGATCACACTTGAAAAAATTGTGCAGCTTTGGGCGTGACATTATCACAGTTTTTTCAGGAAGGTAATTCAGAGAATTTGACAGAAGAGCAGGAAGAAATTTTAAGGATAAGGAACGATCTGAATACAAATGAGTAGGAAACAGTAATGTCAATGCTGCGTGGACTTTGGAAGTAGGAGAACAGATCAATGTATATATCGACTGTTCTTTTTTTGTTTTTGAACGTTAAAACGGTAATGTCTTTCTTGTATATTAAGATTTTGGGTTCGGAACAGAGAAATACGATATGTGAAATAGCACTAAAATATCACAAGATATGAATTATCAGAAACGACAAAAAGGACTATTGAAAATAGCCTGCATTTTGTATTTGTCTTTAATTGTTGAATCATTTTTTTACAATCATCTTATGATCACATTCAGGGCAGTGCATCATATAGTTTTCTTCAGGTTCATTTGGAAATAATTCGTCGATTAACCATCTAGGTACTTCTTCTTCGTAACCGCATTTTGTACATTTCATCAATACAT
>ERZ1034920.1162-NODE-1162-length-17766-cov-6.155553_pt1 | contig 17766 bp, 21 predicted proteins | sample MGYA00520688_ERZ1034920 | MGnify/ENA primary metagenome ERZ1034920 (study PRJEB33766, sample SAMN09781785) | gut metagenome | biome: gut microbiome | host: Homo sapiens | place: Madagascar | study: EMG produced TPA metagenomics assembly of the PRJNA485056 data...
AGTAACTTATTAATCAGGATGCATGTATTTATATATCTAAAAGATATTATACGAGGGGGAAGCTTATGATATTAACTACTGAGAGACTGGTTCTTCGTCCGTGGAAAGAGACTGATGCAGAGAGCCTTTATGAATACGCAAAAGATCCGGATATCGGACCAAGTGCAGGATGGCCGGTGCATCAGAATATTGCGGAAAGCCGTGAAATAATCAAAAATGTATTTCAGGGAAAAGAGTGCTATGCAGTCTGCGAAAAGGGAACCGATCGGGCAATCGGTGCGATTGAATTGAAACTGAATGGCAGTACAGATATGACAGAGCAGGACAAGGAGTGTGAACTTGGATACTGGCTTGGGAAACCATTCTGGGGCAGAGGTTATATGCCGGAGGCAGCAGAAGAACTGATCCGTCATGGGTTTGAAGAACTTGGAATGACAACAATCTGGTGCAGATATTATGATGGGAATGAAAAGTCTAAAAGGGTACAGGAAAAGCTTGGATTTTTATATCATCATACCTGTGACGAAGTGCCGGTACCGTTGTTAAATGAAGTACGTGTTGAACATACAAATTATATGACGGGAGATCAGTGGAAAATGCGACATGAACGAAGGGAGAAAATTAAAATGTTCAGACCAATCAGAAGAAAGAAACGTATGATTTCAGAGAAAGATGCAAAGAACCTGCTGCTACACGAAAAACGGGCAGTCCTGGCAGTAAATGGGGATGATGGGTATCCGTTTGCATTTCCGATTAATTACTTTTATGAACCGGAGAGTGGGAAGATTTATTTTCATGGAGCGAAAGCGGGACACAAAGTAGATGCGCTGAAAAAGGATGATAAGGTATGTTTTACAGTCTATGGAAATGAAGTGCGTGAAGAAGGTGACTGGGCACCGTATCTGCAGAGTGTGGTTATATTTGGCAGATGCCATCTGATTGAAGATAGTGGGATTACAGAGGCAAAGGTACGGGAGCTTGCTGAAAAATATTATCCAACAAAAGAAGAAATAGATGCCGAGATAGCAGCGGATATCAAAGCAGTACAGCTCTATGAGATTGCGATTGAACATATGAGTGGCAAACGGATCCATGAAAAATAAAACCTGCTGCTTATTGCTTTCAGTTGTGTTAATAACATTGTTGGTGTTCTTTGAAACTCCGGCTTTTACAATTATTACAGTCACAAATAATACGATTACTAATATGGCAACTGTCTTTTTCCTCATAACAATAGCTCTCCTGTTTTGTTAGTGCTATAAAACATCATTTTCAATATCCCTTATCTTCTTAGCCGGAACACCGCCTATCACACAGTTATCCGGCACATCTTTTGTTACCACGGCTCCGGCTGCAATAACCACGTTATTACCAACTGTAACTCCCGGAAGAATAGTGACATTTCCACCAATCCATACATCATCCCCAATCGTAACCGGTTTTCCTATTCCAAGATGCTCTCTGCGCCCTTTCGGAGTAATCGGGTGATTTACAGTTGTAATCAGAGTATTCGGTCCGATCATTACATAATTGCCAATATGCACCGGCATGATATCAAGAATTGTGACATTGTAATTTGCAAGGAACTGATCCCCTACATGAATATTTTTTCCGCTGTCGCACATGAAGCCAGGACACAGACACACATCATTGCCTACCGAACCGAAATATTTTTTTATCAATACAGCCTGTTCATCCTCTGTCGCATCTGTATCCTGCATCTTGCGAAGTTCCCGACAAAATTTGATAGCATTTAGTTTTCTGCCATTTACTCCGGCATCCCAAAAATCATAATAAAGTCCTGCGTCTAGTTTTTCTTCTTCAGTCATAATAAGCCTCCTTATCAACTACACATAATTTTATATTTCTTTTGTGAATCGGCATAAACCATATTTCATTTTACGAATTAATAAAATGATTGTCACTACTATTTCTTAATAATATCAGTGGTATTTTCTAATGGTTTATTCTATAATTGAGTTATTCTATGAAAAGGAGACCGGCTTATGCGTAATAAATATATCCATCTGCCTGTTACAAAAGACCATGCCATCCGCACGATTCTTGAGCTTATGGTAGTGGAATATGCTGACAGGCAGGAAGATACCCAGCGTATATTGAAATCCATGCTCCAGACGTTATTACTTGAAATTGCCCGAAGATACCGGGTAGAAAAAAGTGGAACGGAAACAAAGACTCTGGCGGAGCAGATTATAGACTATATGGGAGATCATTCGGATGTTGTCAGCTTAAAGGACATTGCGGCACATTTTTCTTATCATCCAAACTATATTTCTACACTTCTACACAAAGAGACCGGCAGAAAATTCACAGAAATCCTGCTTGAGAAAAGAATGGAACGTGCAGTTCTTCTAATGAAAAATACATCCCTTTCACTTGAGGAAATCTCTGTACTTCTTGGTTACAGTAACCACAGTAACTTTTACAAAGCATTCAAAGATTATTATGAAATGACACCCAGAGAGTATCTGAAATCGATGCCATAATGTTTTATCTCGAAAATATAAATTAGAAATTACCACCACATTTATTAACATATAATAGTGACCTCCCTGCCAAGAGAATTATATAATCATCCCAGATGCAAAAAGCTTCTCAAAAATAATTCATTAAACGCATGGAGGTAAAAATCAATGAAAAAATTAGCATCTAATACAGTACTTTGTGTTCAGCCACTCCCTCAGACAATCGTTTCCTGCCGGGACAAAGATGGCAAAAACAATGCCTTAGTAGTCGGCTTCGTTGCCAATGTAAGCCTTGATCCGGTTATGGTAATGGTCGGCATTACACCAGCAAGATATTCCCACCATATAGTAAAGGAATCTGGTTGCTTTGTAATCAATTTCCCGAAAAAGAGCTATAAGAAAGAATATGGCTATCTTGGTTCTGCTTCCGGAAGAGATGAAGATAAGTTTGCGAAAGCCGATATTAAATGGGAAGATGCAACTTATGTAGATGCTCCAATCCTTACAGACTGTCCGGTAAGCATTGAGTGCAGTGTTGTTGACAGTACTATGCCGGGTACACATGAATTGTTCATTGGAAAGGTTGAAGCTATTCATGTAGATGAAGAATATCTGGATGCCAATGGCAATATTCTTTGGGATAAAATGGATTTGATGTAACAAGCAAATTTATAATTAGCAATGGTGGAAGCATCTCTCTTTGAATACTTCCACCATTATTTTAAGTTAGAAAGATATTTCGTCAAACTTGAATTGATAGTTTCCTTTTCGTGCTCCACAATAATTTTTCCCATATTCCAGTAAGTAGATAATAATTCAGTATAACACAAAAAGAATGCTAAAGTTAAAAATAATGATACGTATTTCTTTTCCGCACAATAAATGTCGCTGTAACGCACAGTGTCAGCAGTTCCGCAACGGTAATGGAATACCAGATTCCGTTGATACCGAAGATCAGCGGCAGGATCAGAATGGCTGCCATCTGGAATACCAGTGTTCGCAGGAAAGAGATTAATGCGGATAGCAGACCATTGTTCAATGCGGTAAAGAACGCAGAACCGTAGATGTTAAATCCGTTGATCAGGAAAGCAAAGCAGTAGATTCGGAATCCCATGCGTGTCAATTCGAAGAGTGCCGGATCGTAGCCAACAAACAGGGATGCCAGTGGTGATGCGATCAGCTGAGCCAGTACAAATAGCGATATTGCCCAGGTGCTGATCAGACGGACACTTTTGTGGAACAGATTCTTCAATTCATCGTGGTTTGCAGCACCGTGATGATAGCTGACCAACGGTGCACTTCCGATAGAGTAACCAAAATAAATGGCGGCGAAGATGAAATTAACATACATGATCGTACCATAGGCGGCAACGCCGTCCTCACCTGCGAATTTCATAAGCTGTAGATTATACAGCGAGTTGACCAGTGAACTTGACAGGTTAGTCATAAGCTCGGAAGAACCATTGGTACAGGTCTTTAATAAAACTTTTGGGTAAAAATGTGTTTTTCCAAGCTTCAGCAGGCTGGAATTATTGTGCCCAAAGTAGAACATCGGAAAGATACCTCCGATCAATTCGCCACAGACAGTAGCAATCGCGGCACCCGCAAGTCCCCAATGCAACACGGCTACGAACAGAAAATCCAGAAGCATGTTGGTAACACCGGCAATTACAACAACGCGCAGACCGAGGTGTGGCTTTTCGGCAGCTACAAAGAAGCTCTGGAATACATTCTGTAGCATGAAACAGGTCAGTGAGATGCAGAGAATTCTTCCGTACAGAACACAGTTTTTCAGCAGCTCACCGCGGGCTCCAAGGATAATTGCGACAGGACGCATTGCAAATGCACTGAGTATGGCAATGATCAGCCCGCCGGCCAGTGTAATATAGACCAGCATGGAAAAATATTCATTGGCTTTTTCTTTTTTACCTTCTCCAAGAGTTTTCGCAACGAGAGCACTGCCTCCGGTACCGATCATGAATCCAAGCGCACTGATGCCCATAAGAAACGGCATCATCAGATTGATTGCCGCAAAGGCACTTTTCCCAACAAAGTTGGATACAAACAGACCATCCACAACGCTGTAAATGGACGTAAAGATCATCATTACGATGGATGGCAATACAAAGCGTAATAATTTGCGATAAGTAAAATGTTCCGACAATTGGATGTTCATAATTATAAATCCTCCGGATATGAAGATAATCCCTGGCGTAAATACCGTAAATTATAGTCCGAAATCGTATTCGCGTCAATGGAAAAATAATAAAAGTGAAATTGAAAATGGTTTTCACATTTAGTTGACAAAAGTTATTGTTGTGATAAAATAAGGACTGTTTTCAAGAAAAAGCTATATGAGGAGCGGATATGAAGAAGAAATATTATATATTTGGCATTTTGTATTTGGCAGCGATTGTTTTTATAATGAATGATACCTGGCTGTATACTACTCCAATTGCAAAGTTGACGAAAGTTGAGACAACCAGAGAAGTAGAAGGAAAAAATACCCGGGGAACAACAGAGAAGAAATATAGCCAAAAGATGCAGGGGATTATTTTAAATGGTGAAAAAAAGGGGAAAACAGTGTATTTTTCCAACGAGTATACATATACAGGAATGTTAAAGCAGAAATATCACAAAGGAGATAAAGTATTTGTAAGTGGTTCTGGAATCAAGGGAGTAAAACGGGATACAGAACTTGTGATGCTGTTGGGAATTTTGATTTTCGTACTTGTGGAAGCAGCAGGACGAAAAGGGATATTAACGATAATAACAGTTGGAATCAATATTATGATATTTGCGGTGTTTTTCCTGAAAGCAGATAATACATCAAATGTGGTGGCAATCTGTAACAAAATCGTTATTCTATTTGCCATAGTGACATTAGTTGGTTTGAATGGTGTGAATAAGAAGACGTGGGCGGCATTGTTGTCAACATTATGCGTGCTTGTATTGATCATGGGGATGTTTGATTTGGTTATCAGGCATGTACAGGAATTGGATTACTCAACGATGGAATATCTGGGAAGCATTGATAATCCGGATGATATGTTCCATGCGGAAATATTGTTATCCGGATTGGGTGCTATTATGGATGTTGCCGTCGCTATAGCAGCGGCGTTAGGTGAAATCGTAAAACAGAAACCGGATGTCACATTTCTTGAACTTTTTAAATCAGGAAGAAAAATAGGCTATGATATTATGGGGACGATGATTAATGTGTTGCTATTTGTATTTGGCAGTGGTTTGATTCCCACTTTTCTGATTCGAATGAATAATGATATCCGGTTTGTAACGATTGTCAAATTGTATATTCCCTGTGAGTTGTGTCGTTTTTTCGTTGAAAGTATAGGAATTGTATGGACGATCCCGGTTTCGATATTTATTACAACCATTTTTATAAAACTGTCTGTGAAAAAAAGGAGAAAATCATGTTAGGTATACTTGGTTTGATTTTATTGTTTTCTGTTATAATTGTTGGAGGCGAGAGAGGTGCGATATCATTGATTGCTCTATGTGGTAATCTTCTGCTTCTTAGCTTGAGCATTTTTCTTATGGCAATTGGTGTACCCTCACTGTTGGTTACAATCGGAGCGAGTGGAGCCGTTTCTTGTATTACCTTATTTTACCAAAATGGTTCGAATATAAAAACGTGGAGTGCATTTGTTGCTGTTGTGGTCACAATGAGCGTGTTATTTGTTTTTATTTATGGTGTTGTGTGGAGAACGGAAATTGGAGGCCTGAATGAGATACAGGCGGTAGGAGAAGATGTGCTTTATTATTACAATGTAAATTTAGGTATTAGCATGAAAAATGTTATGGCATCTATCATCATATTAAGTACATTGGGAGCGGTACTGGATATGTCTCTTACAGTTACGGTATCTGTATATGAGGTGAAGAACCATAAACCGGATATTACGATTACAGAAATGATTAAAAGTGGCATGCATATTGGTAGTGAAGTGATTGGAACGACGGTGAATACGTTACTTTTTGCATATCTTGGTGAATCATTACTTCTCTTTTCATATCTGAAGATGCAAAAGTACTCAATGGAGCTGCTGTTGAATTCGAAAATTTTGTTTCAGAATTGCGTATCTATGTTTTTCGGAGCGATTGCGTGTGTGCTTGTGATGCCAATTTCCGCAATATTACTTGCTAAAATGGCATGGTTAGAAGAGTTAGAATAGAAGTTTAAAATGTGACAGGAGGTCGTGGTTTATGATAGACGGACATATTCATTATATTGAGTACATGGGAGCAGACCGATTAAACCAGATTGTGGAAGAATATCATTATGATGGAATCGCATTGCAGTGTATTCCGGACAGTGCGGGACGTGAGTCACTGGAGGATGCATTCCATTATCGGGAACAGTGTCCGGTACCGGTTTATATCTTTGGCGGAATCAGAAGAGCATTATATGAACTGTCGGAGCAGGAACTGAAATCAGCACTTGTACAGGAAGTACAGAGTCTTATGAAGAAAGACTGTACAGGGATTAAGATGTTAGAAGGTAAGCCGAATGTCCGTAAGTATTACCCGATTCCGGATTTTGACCAGCCGGTGTGGGAAGATTACTGGGCATATCTGGAACGGGAGCAGATTCCGGTCTATATGCATGTGAATGACCCGGAAGAATTCTGGGATGTGTCACAGGTGACAGAATTTGCCAAGAAAGCAGGATGGTTCTATGATGAGACTTATGTGAATAATGAAGATCAGTACCGGCAAATGCAGAACGTATTGGAACGGCATCCAAAGCTTCGTATCTTATTCCCGCATTTTTATTTTATGTCCAGACAGTTACCGAGATTGTCCGAGCTGTTGGATACATTTGAAAATGTGAGAATTGATATCACACCGGGAAGTGAACTGTTCTATAATCTTTCAGAAGATCAGGAGCATGCGATACCGTTTTTTGAAAAATATCAGGACAGGATCTGCTATGGATCGGATATCGGTGCAAGAGTGCTGGTAGCAGAAGAACCGAAGTTATTATCTATGGAAGAAAGCCATTCTAGAATACGGCTGATCACGGAATTTCTGGAGACCAAGGATGACTATCCGCTTAGACCGGACGGATATTATATCAGCGCTGCGGATCGCACCATGCATGGTCTGGGGCTGAGTAAAGAAATATTGGATAAGATCTATAATAAGAACTTTTTACATTTTATCAAGGCAGAATAAGACAGGAAACATTGGATAAAATAGCTGCTGCGAAAGAGGCAGATGTATAAAAACAGAAAATCATTCCATACTAAGTTACAACACAACAAGGCTTAAGCTATGGAAGGTGGACAAGATATGATTCAAAGAACAAAGGGAGCCCAGAGCATAGTATTTGCCGAGGCTCCTTATATTATGAGCAGCGCATCGGTGGTAGGGAAGAAAGAGAATGAAGGGCCATTAGGAGAGCTGTTTGATACATTTGATGCGACCAATCTTTTCGGAGAGGAGACCTGGGAACTGGCAGAAGGCGCAATGCAGAGGGAAGCGTGTGTGTGCGCACTTCATAAGGCTAATGTAACACCGGAGCAGGTGCGTTATCTCTTTGGCGGTGATCTGCTACGTCAGGGAATTGCGACCTCAATGGGAGCAGAAAGCCTACAGATTCCGCTGTTTGGATTATTCGGAGCCTGTTCTACATCCGGTGAGGCACTGGCACTTGCGGCTATGTGCGTGGCAGCAGGATATGGAGAACGGATGCTTGCCGTGACGTCCAGTCATTTTGGAACGGCAGAAAAGGAGTTTCGGTTTCCATTAAGCTATGCGAACCAGAGACCCTTGTCTGCACAGTGGACGGTGACCGGAAGTGGTGCATTTCTGATCGGTAATAAGAAAAATAATGTGAAGATTACAGGACTTACGATAGGAAAAATCGTGGATTATGGGTTAAAAGATTCTCAGAATATGGGAGCCTGTATGGCTCCGGCAGCTGCAGATACGATTGCGGTGAATCTGAAAGATATGGGACGCAGTCCCGAAGATTATGACCGGATTATAACAGGAGATCTGGGATACGTAGGGCAGAGCATTCTGCTGGATCTGATGCGGAAGCGGAAGATTGATCTGACGCAGAATCATATGGACTGTGGCATGACGATCTTTAATCAGCAGACCCAGGATACGCATTCCGGCGGCAGTGGATGTGGCTGTGCAGCAACGACGCTTGCAGCATATATTTTACCAAAGCTCAGAACCGGAGAGTGGAAACGTGTATTATTTGTTCCGACAGGTGCGCTCATGTCAACTGTCAGTTACAATGAAGGCGAGAGCGTGCCGGGAATCGCTCATGGAATCGTACTGGAACACGAGCCGTCCGGTAAGAAACAGGAGGTGGAGTAAATGGATTATGTAAAAGCATTCTGGGTGGGTGGACTGATCTGCGCATTTGTTCAGATTCTGCTGGATCGAACCAAGCTGATGCCGGGACGCATTATGGTACTGTTAGTGTGCAGTGGAGCAGTACTCGGATTCTTTGGCGTATATGAACCATTTCAGAAATTTGCCGGAGCAGGTGCAAGCGTACCGTTGCTGGGATTTGGCAATACACTGTTCTGTGGTGTAAAAGAAGCGGTAGAAAAAGATGGCGTGATCGGGATCTTCACGGGAGGATTCAAAGCCAGCGCAGCTGGAATCGCAGCCGCGCTGATCTTTGGATATCTGGCATCATGGGTATTCGAGCCACAGATGAAGAAATAAGGTTTCCAAATAACCCTAATCCATGATCAGATGCCCCTTTTTCATGAGTGAAAAGGTCAGATCTAGCAGAGCTTTTGCAGAAACGAGTGCCGAATCGGCACCTTCTGCGAGGGCTTCTTTTATTTTACCCGCAAATGTATCCCGCATATCTCCGGAAATGTCCGATGGAATGCATTGTCCCTGTTCCAGCAGGAGCCACAGAAAAGCAGTGTCTGCGGAAACCGGGTTCTGATACAGGATATCGACCTGTAGTTCAGCATTCAGTCCCGGAATAGCAGATTGGTGAGGCATGAAGTAAGTCCTGCCATTAAAAATGCCGAGCTTTGCGCGGGTAACCAGTTTCTGCTTCTCAAGCACGAGACCGATTTCGTTGGAAAGTGCATTCAGATGTCGGTCTGACCAGCTGCTGCAATAATCCTGCAGAAGTGAGGAGAGGTCGGTTTGTTCCATTTCCCTGATGTGTTCATAGAGCGGCTGAAACCAGGATCTGGTAAAGTGGTCGACATCGTTTAGCCGGAGCCTGCTATCGGTGATCGTGAGCAGTCCATTCTGAGTCATTTCCCAGAGGGCAGCTGTGAGAAGTCCGGTTACTTTTCGACAGTCATTGCCCGAAAGCTTGCCTTTGCCCCGGACACTGTATACAAAATAAGCTTCGGTTATGGAAATATCATTCATAAGAGCATCTCCGTTCATTTTTTTGATTACCTTCATCATAACAGTTAGGCAAAGGATTGACAATCGGGAAATATTCATAGAATATTAAGAAAATACTACCAATATTCTTTGGTATTTATCTGTATACTGGTGATATTCAATGGGGAGAGGAGGAAGTTATGAGGAAGGTTATAGAAGTGAAGCATCTGTATAAGCTGTACCGACTGGGTAATGAAGTAGTCCGTGCGCTGGATGGCGTGGACTTTACCATATACGAAGGAGAGTTTTGTGCAATCGTTGGAACTTCCGGTTCCGGCAAATCCACATTATTAAATATGCTTGCAGGTCTGGAGAGACCCACAAAGGGAGAAGTGATTATCAGCGGTCATCATATTGAGAAGCTGAACGAAGAGCAGCTGGTTACATTTCGACGGGAGCATGTTGGCTTTATCTTTCAGTCCTTTCATCTGTTAGGAACGATGGATGCACTGGAAAATGTAGCATTACCGCTTAGCTTTCGAGGAGAACCGAAAGAAAAAAGGCTGAAAAAGGCAGAAAAGATGCTTCGGTTAGTAGGACTTGAGAAGCACGTGAAGCATTTGCCGAAGCAGATGTCCGGCGGGCAGCAGCAGCGAGTAGGCGTTGCAAGGGCATTGGTTGTAGAACCGGATATTATCTTTGCGGATGAGCCAACGGGAAATTTGGATTCTCATACATCAGAAGAAGTACTGCAGCTTATGCAAAAGGTGGTAAGAGAACAGCATATGACGCTTGTCATGGTGACTCATGATAATCATCTGGCGTCTTACGCGGACCGGGTATTTCATATTATAGATGGTAAAATTGTGAAGGTAGAGGATAACCGGGAATTGACCGAAGCCGGGGGAGAAAAAGAAACGGAGGGTAAAGAGTAATGAAGAGAGTAAGCAGATGGCTGATGAGTTTGTGTATTGCGGCATTACTTGTGGGCACAGTAGGGATACTGCCGGCAAAAGCAGCAGATGCAACACTTAAAGTAACTACACCGGGGAATAAAGTACAGACTTATCAATATCAGAAAGCACAGGATTTTGTACTGAATGTGGCGAACATCAGTGATCAGACACTGAAGAATATCAAGGTAGAACCGGTATTGAAAAAGAATACGGATAAATGGCCGTTTAAGACAGAGTATCAGAGCTATGAGGCATCCATTCCGGAGCTGAATGCAGGTGATAGCGGAAGCGTAAAGTTTAATTTCACACAACGTGATGATGCGGGAGATAAGACATACCGCCTGACATTTGCAGTGACAGCGGAAAATGAAAGCGGCGAAAAAGTCTATGATGATAAAGTAACCTACAGTGTGAATACCAGTGCAAAACCGGAATCCCAGAAGGAGGATTCGAAGAGCGATAATTCAGGACAGTCAGCAGGTGGTTCCAATGATGGCGGAAACATTGATGCATATGCCGGCGGCGTAGACAATGGAGATGCGGTGTACAGTGGCGGCGGAGGCGGTGAAGCTTCCGGCAATGGTTCTGTTCCGAGAGTTATCGTGACCGGATTTACTACCAATCCTGCTGATGTAAAGGCAGGAAGTGATTTTACACTGACACTTCATCTGAAAAACACATCCAAATCCAGCAGAGTCGGCAATATGCTGTTTGAGCTGGAAGCACCGACAGAAGGCAGTGATGAGCAGACTACTGCACCTGCATTTTTGCCATCGTCTGGTTCAAATTCCATTTATCTGGATGGAATTGCTGCAAATGGCACCGCAGATATATCGATCGATCTGAATGCGAAGGCAGATCTGGTACAGAAGCCATACAGCATTAATGTGAGTATGAAATACGAAGATGCCAATGCATCACAGATCGAGGCTTCTTCGAGCATATCCATTCCGGTGAAACAGGATGCAAGATTCGAATTCAGCGAATTTGAGATTACGCCGGAGAGCATAGCCATAGGTGAAGAGGCAAATGTATCCTGCAATCTGTATAATCTGGGACGAATTAAGCTGTATAATGCAAAAGCTATTTTCGAAGGCGAGGATATCAAGAAAAATGAAACATTTCTCGGCAATCTGGAGCCGGGTTCCAGTACCTCGATTGATGTGATGCTGGAGGGAATCCAGGCAACACAGGGAGATGGACAGGTGAAAATGACACTTTCTTATGAAGATGAAGCAGGAACAGTGTCTACAACGGAACAGACATTTAATTTTACTGTAACCGAGGCGACAGATGATGCGATGGTAGACGAGATGCCGGAAGAGAATACAGCCGGTGGACTTCCGATTGTTCCAATCATTATTGCGATTTTGATTATTGCAGGCATTGTGGCAGCAGTAGTGATCAAAAAGAAAAAGAAATCTCAGAAATTAGCAGAGGAAGAGGAGGATTTGCTGGATGAACTGGATGGACCTTCTGAGGATGAGCATCAATAATCTGAAGCGGAGAAAGCTCCGGACATTTCTGACCGTTCTCGGAGTCATGATCGGTACAACTTCTATTGTCGTTATGATCTCACTGGGGCTTGGGCTTCAACAGGCTATGCTGCAGGAAATTGAAGATGCCGGAGGGATGAATACGATTAATGTAACTGGTATCGCAAGCGGTGAAAGCATGTTTTATTCCGGTGATTCTTCTGATGAAGCATCTGAAAAAAGGTTGAATGACAGTGCGATTTCAGAACTATCCAAATTGGATCATGTGACAAGTGTTTCGCCGGAATATGATATGTCTGTGCTGCTGCTCAAAGGCGGCTATGAAGGATGGGCAGAACTGGTTGCTATGAAACCGGAGGATTTAAAGGCTTTGAAGCTGGATCTGAAAGAAGGCGGTCGACTGCCGAAATCGAACAGCGGCAATTTAGAGTTGATATATGGAAATGGAGTCATTACGAATTTTACGGATAAAAGTGGCACCAACAGCTATTATGAAACAGGAGAACTGGCAGATATTGATCTGGAAAAAGACAGCGTATTTCTGGTGTTAGATCAGGACGGATATTATGCAGCGCAGAATACACAGGCTTTTGGGACGACAGACGGTTCTGCTGACAGTGGCAGCAGTGATGGCAGTCAGACACAGAAGGCTGTCCAGAAACATGCGGTGAGAGCCTGTGGCGTGATAGCAGGAGATCCGGAGAACTATAAAACGGGTTATCAGAATATTTATTGTGATCTGGATACCTTGAAACAGGTACTGAAAAAAGAATTTAACGGTCGTGCGATTCCTGGTCAGCCAACGACGAAAAAGGGGAAACCTTATAAAGATTTCTGCTACAGTTCGGCGAAAGTTAAGGTTGATGATCAGGATAAGCTTGACGAGGTTGTGTCCGGTATTCGGTCAATGGGATATAATGCAAGTACCAATGCGGAGTATATGGAGAGTGCTAAGAAGCAGATGGGCATGATCCAGGCTGTGCTTGGCGGCATCGGCGCAGTATCACTGTTAGTGGCTGCTATCGGTATTGCCAATACCATGATGATGTCCATTTACGAACGTACCAAAGAAATCGGAATCATCAAGGTACTGGGATGCAGTCTGAAGAATATCCGGGAAATGTTTCTGATAGAAGCTGCTTCTATCGGACTGATCGGTGGGGTGGCAGGCATGGTGCTGAGTTATATTTTGTCAGCGATCATTAACTTCCTGACAGGTCATGGAGCGGCTATGGGAATAGAAGGCAATCTGTCGTATATTCCGATATGGCTGGTGCTGGTAGCGATTGCATTTGCTACATTGATCGGTACGCTGGCCGGATTCTTCCCGGCACTCCGGGCAATGAAGTTAAGTCCGTTAGCAGCAATAAAAACAGAATAAATACAAAAGCGGGAAGAAACTTCAATAAATATAGAAGCTCTTCCCGTTTGTTATTTAATCTTCTTCAATTACCTGAATCTCCAGATAATCAAAATCAATGGAATCTACAAAATTATCCTGATAGAATCTTGCCCTGGCGTGGCGCTTGAATTCCTGGATGGTGCTGTCCAGCCAGATCGGCTTACTCAGGTCAAACTCATAACAGACCTCGTCCAATGCATGAAATACCTTATGTGTGCGGGTGTCCTCAGATTCATCACAGATTGTGGTGTCACGGAGCATTCGGTTGTCTTTAAATTCTTTAGCCCATAATCGAAACATATGTCCATCCTCCCTGTTCGTATCATAAGAGGAGATTCTGTAAATGTCAAGACTTGCATTTATAGATATGAGTGTGTAACAATGTAGCAAGAGGTGAAAAATATGGACGGAGATAAGAGAAGAAAAGAAATCATGGAACTCTTGAATACAGAAAAAGATCCATTATCCGGTACAAGCCTTGCAAAGAGACTTGGTGTCAGTAGACAGGTAATCGTGCAAGATATCGCACTTCTGCGTGCAACGAATAGGAATATTTTATCTACTAACAGAGGCTACATTTTATACGGCAAGCAGGAGGATAAGATGACCTGTAAGCGGGTGGTAGCAGTGAAGCATACGGATGAGCAGATGCGGGATGAGCTTTACTGTATTGTGGATGCCGGGGCGAAGGTGCTGGATGTGATTGTTGAGCATGAATTATATGGTCAGATATCAGTGGATCTGTTTATCAATAGCAGACGGGATGTGGATGAATTTATGGAGAAGCTGCTTAGCAATACGGCAAGGCCGCTTAAGGAGCTGACCGGGGATATTCATTTCCATACAATAGAGGCAGAATCTGAGAAGATTCTGGATTTGGTAGAAGAAGGGTTAAAAGAAAAACAATTCTTGATTTCATAAAGTTCATATGTTAGACTTTCCACGTGACAAGACAACTGTAATTTGCTGTAAATGCAAATATAGAGAGTAGATATGAGGAGATTTTGTTATGGGAAAGTGCAGGAAAATATTTGACAGAATATTTATTGACGGTCTGAGCGGTATGGCGCAGGGATTATTCGCGACGCTGATCATTGGAACAATCATTCAACAGATTGGCACATTGATCGGCGGCTCGATCGGAGATATGATCTTTGTGATCGGAAAGGTAGCTGCGTCGTTGACAGGAGCGGGCATCGGTATCGGTGTGGCTTATAAGTTCGGATGTAGTCAGCTGGTAGTGGTATCTTCAGCAACAGCCGGAATGGTTGGAGCATTTGCAAGTAAACTGCTGGCTGGTACCGTATTAGTGGAAGGTACGATGGTCTATGCAGGACCGGGAGAGCCGCTCGGTGCATTTCTTGCTGCGTATGTCGGCATTGAACTCGGACAGTTAGTAACAGGTAAGACAAAGGTAGACATTCTGGTGACACCGTTAGTGACGATTGGTGCAGGCTCACTGGTAGGACTGATCCTGGGACCACCGATCACAGGATTTATGACATGGCTTGGATCGCTCATTAACTGGGGAACAGAACAGCAGCCATTCATTATGGGTATCGTAGTATCAGTACTGATGGGAATGATCCTGACGCTGCCAATCAGTTCAGCGGCACTTGGTATTATCCTGAATCTGTCCGGTCTGGCAGCTGGAGCTGCAACTGTAGGTTGCTGCTGCAATATGGTAGGATTTGCAGTAGCAAGTTATCGTGAGAATAAAGTAGGGGGACTTCTGGCACAGGGAATCGGTACTTCTATGCTGCAGGTTCCGAATATCGTACGTAAGCCAGTGATCTGGTTTCCGGCCATTTTGTCCAGTGCAATCCTTGGACCGGTAGGAACTATGCTGCTTCACATGACAAGTAATGCAACTGGTTCCGGAATGGGAACAGCAGGGCTGGTCGGTCAGATCATGACATGGCAGACAATGATTGCCACAGAGGCACCGATGGTAGTACTTATCAAGATTCTGGTGATCCAGATCGTACTGCCGGCAATTGTGACTCTGGCAATCTCAGAATTCATGCGCAAGAAAGAATGGATCAAGTATGGCGATATGAAGCTTGACTTATAAGAAATAACCCCCTAAGATATATGATGCCAGGGTTAAACGTTCCAAATCCATATGAGTCTGCTCATCAGTGGAGAAAAGGCGTTGAATAATCCGAAAAATCAGATAAGTAAGAAAGAGCAACATAGAGAAAGTAGGGGGAAATATGCTGGGAACAGGACTCGTTCACATTTATTACGGAGACGGAAAAGGAAAGACAACAGCTGCCATGGGACAGGCAATACGTGCTGCAGGAAGCGGACTCAAGGTACTTGTATTCCAATTTATGAAAGATAATTCATCCAGCGAGCGGAAAGCACTGGAGATGATTCCAAATATCACATTACTTCCGGGCAAACGCCATACCAAGTTTTATAATCAGATGAACAGCGAAGAGAAAGCAGAGTACAGACATTACAACACCAAGGCACTCGATGAGATTGCCAAATTCTGCATCAACTTCGATGTATTGGTTATGGACGAAGCAGTCTGTGCAGTAGATCTTGGACTGTTAAGCGAAGAAAAACTGGTAAAATTCGTAAAACACAAACCACGCGGACTCGAGATCGTCATGACAGGTCATCACATGACCGACGCACTCTTCGAATGCGCCGACTACGTCACCGAAATGACCAAAGTAAAACATCCATACGACACAGGAAGATCCGCCAGAGAAGGAATAGAGTTTTAGCGTTAAAAGAAGAGGAAAAGGTTAGATACCGGGGTGCTTGCACACCAAGGTATCTAACCTTTTTCGATTCTCACGGAAATGAGCATGAAGCAGTGAAACTGCGGAATGCGAATTGCCGTGAGGGAAGCGAGAGTGCGGAGCACGGAGCATCCCGTTTAACGCGAAGCGTGCAATAAAAGAAGTCCACGGAAATGAGCATGAAGCAGTGAAACTGCGGAATGCGAATTGCCGTGACAGAGCGCGAAGCGATCTGCTTTAACGCGAAGCGTACAAAAAACGGTGTCCACGGAAATCAAGCTATAGCTGCACTTAATGTTTTTTCAATATAGCTGTTTAATGACATATTATTGGCGATAGCTTGTATTGCCAGTTTTTTGTGTAAATCTGGTGAAATCCGAATGTTGAAACTTCCTTTATATGCTTTTTCAGGCTTTATCTTTTTTTCTTTGCACATCGCAAGGTAATCATCAATTACACCGTGGAAATCATTGATTAATTCTTCTCCGGTTGTGCCTTCATAGGATAGTAATGAACGGATTCCCAATACTTTTCCGAAAAATACTCGATCTTCTTCTGAAAATTCTACTGTACCAACATATCCTTGATATTCCATTGTGTTTTTCAAATTAATCCCTCCTGTTCCAGATAATCGGCTAATTGCTTGATTTGATAAGTTTTTAAATCTTTTTGTGGATGCGGTTTATGTAATAAGATGGAACCATGAGTTTCGCTGACAAATATTATACGTGAACCGCTGGTTCTCCCTTTGTCGGAACGTACAAAATCTAAATAATTTAATAGGCTCTCGGCATCTGCAAAAGCAAATGTTTTTGGACGTTTTTTTAGTTCTTTAATTAATTTTTCTTTTCTCCCCATTTGTACTCCTAATTATAATAATATATGTGTATAGAATGTTTTGCAACTAAAAATAGTCGCAATTACATGGATTAATGTAGACGAACATATATGAGATTTCATCAATGGAAAGAGTGCTAACTGACGTGTATCCTGCATTAAAAACGAGCACAGTGTTTACTTTAACTGTGCCCGTTCGGGTTGCTTTATGCCATAAGCTTTTCGGAAAAGCGTATGATTAGATAGACTGAAACTGAATATGTTTGTGTGCGGAATCATTCTTCACGTCCTTTCTTTTCTCTTTTGCTTCCTTTGCCTCTCTGTCTTCTCTGATTGCAAGGGCAATATACATAACTGCCTGTAATATGGTATATCCTATAAGTAAAACGTTGATAAATTCTGTCATGGTGAGTTCCTCCTGTTCTGTAGTTAAGTGTGTTAATAAGGGTTACTTTTTTGTGTTAGGCACAGTATATACCGTTGTAA
>ERZ1034920.1168-NODE-1168-length-17691-cov-7.942674_pt1 | contig 17691 bp, 12 predicted proteins | sample MGYA00520688_ERZ1034920 | MGnify/ENA primary metagenome ERZ1034920 (study PRJEB33766, sample SAMN09781785) | gut metagenome | biome: gut microbiome | host: Homo sapiens | place: Madagascar | study: EMG produced TPA metagenomics assembly of the PRJNA485056 data...
TTAGTTGTTTCGTTAAATAGTCGCAATTTTTGTCATTCTGAAAAGACAGAAAATCATGTGTTCAGCGTAGATTTTCATCTTATTCAGAATCTGTCAATGTTAATTTTTATGTCCTGCGCGGACTGCGGGAACTTTTTGTGTAAAAAGTTCCACAAAACCAGCCACACGCTTCATTCACTAATAACTCGTAAGCTCAACTGGAAACAGTCAAACTCGCGCCACATTAGCAAAATGTGAAATTGTCATCAAAAAACTTAGGCACTCAAACAATGACTGTTTTTGTTGTTTGTTTCACTAACGAGTTATTGTTCATTCCACTATCGTGGCAATTTGACTCCGTAATCTATTATTTGATAGACTCCGGATCGTAGTCCGGAGTGACAGTTTAGAATGTAGGGTGGCTAACTCATTTTCCAAAAATTGAATTTCCTTTTGATTTTTTCAACTTTAATTGGTTTTGGTCATTTTTGTAGATGTCAGATGACATGATTTTGCCCATACGTTCGTTAAATTTTTCTGCATATTTTTGTGCTTTTGCTGCGGCTTTGTCTTGGTGTCTGATTTCACGCAACTTAGCTTTGTAAGCTCGACGTAAGTTTTTACGTCCCGGGAAGCGTTTGTATTGACGAATTTTTCGTTGAATTTCTCTAATATCATCGACTTCTTTTGCCTTTTGAATATCTTCAACTAACGACATTCTTACATCAGGAGTAATTTCTTGTTTGCCTTTTGTAGTCGGTGTTTGAACTGGTTTGTCGTTGTTTACAACATCTTCAACTTTTTCTTCATTTGTTGTGTCTGTTGTAGTTTCGTCGTTAACCTCTTGAACAGGAGTAGTTTCCGGTTCCATATTTGTTCTGGCTTTTGCAATCAAGTCTGCCATTTCGTCGTCTGTGATATTTTCGATTTCTCTTTCGAGTTTTAGTCTTTCAACAAAGTTGTTAAAATCTTCTACTGTATGAATATCAGAAGTCATTTTGTTGAGTTTTTCAAGGTTTTCGCCAATAGTTACGCCGTTTTGGGTTTCGTCGTTTTTAACTCCATTTTCTTCACTCGGAGTTGTAACTTTTTCTTTCTTTTCAGTCTTTTTGTCCTCAACTTTATTGTTGTCTGTGTCGTTAGATTCAGCTTCTCTTGAACGGTTTGTATCGTCTGCAGGAGCAGAATTGTCAGTATTAGAAGAATTGTTGCTATCGTCAACAGAAGAGTTGTTTTCATCACTTGCAGAAGATGAGTCATTGTTGTTTGTATCGTCATCGGCTACCGGAGAAGATTGGTCATCTGTTTCCGGAGTTTCTGGATCTTTAACTTCCGGATCTTCTGCCGGAGTTTCATCTGTTTTATCAGCAGGATCAACAGGGGCAACAGGTGTTACAGCTTCAGACTTTTCTTTGTATGAGTCGTAAACTAGTTTACCACCATAAGCAAGTCCGCCTAATACAGCCATTGTTGTAAGTTTCTTCAATCTAGAGCCAGAAGATTTTTGACCAACGCCGTCGGCTTTAACTTCTTTTTGAGCTTGTTTAAGCAAGTCTTTTTGTTTAGAAGCTTTGCCAGCAACGGAATCGTACCATTCAGGTTTGTCAACCGGTTTTGGTTCTGAATATTTTCCGTCTGAGCCACGGTGTTCGTTAGTGAATGTTGTTTTACCGTCTTTTTCTTCAACATGATAAACATCATCACCGACTTCAATTCTAGTAATTTTGTCTGACTTGTCTTTTTTGATTGAATATTGTTGGTTGTCGTGAGTAATATTTTCTGTAGATGTAATTACGTCACCATTTTCATCAGTTATAATTTTTTTGTCTTTTAGGTTATAATCTGTTCTGGTAACCTTGTCACCTTTTTTGATGACTTGTTCTATAACTTCGCCATTTTTGTCATAGGTTGTTTCATAAGAATCTGTAACTTTTGTAGGCTTGCCACTAGCATCTTTTTCTAAGAAGTAAAGTCTAACTTCTTTGCCGTCAACAACTTCGTATAGTCTGCCGTCTTTGTATTCAAAAGTAGAGCCTTTTTGAGAAGGTTTTATTCCAAGTTTATTTACAGTTTCTTCTGTAGCTTTGTCTGCGTATTGAGAAGGTTTGTTGCTTGATTTGTCAGTTACTTTATTGTCAGCTTTTTCGCTTGTCGATTTAGGGTTGCCTGCTTCATCAGCCGGAGCCGGAGTAACTTCTTTGTCAGTTGCAGCAGAAGTTTCGTTAGATTTTGGTGCAACAGCTTCATTTTCAACCGGTTGTGCCCCTTCCGGTTTGATGACAGGTTCTTCATTTAAGTTGATAACCGGAGTTTCTTCTTCAACCGGTTTTACAACCGGTGTTTCGTTTTCAGTTGCAGGAACTTTTTCTTTTAAAGTTTTCAACAATTCTTCTTGGCTAGAAGCTTTGTTAGCAACAGTGTCAAACCATTCAGGTTTTTCTATTACTTCTCCTTTTGACCAACCCTTACCATCCCAGTGTTGTTTAGTAAATGTTGTTTTACCATCTTGCTCAGCTATGTAATACCAGTCATCGCCAACTTCAATTTTTGTAATTTTATTTGAATTATTTTTTGTTATTGTATATGTTTGATTGTCATGAGAAACTCTTTCTAATGAAGAAATTATATTGCCATCAGTATCTGTTCGTACGTTATTATAATAATCATTTCCGTATTGATAATCTTTAACATTGCCATTTGCATCTCTGCGTATTGTCTGAACTCTATTTCCTTCATTATCAAATTTATATTCATAGCTATTTGATACTTTTAAAGTACCGTCAGCGTCTTTCGTTAATTCATAATATTTGACTTCTTTTCCATTTACTATTTCATTTAGAAAATCTCTACTAACTTCAAAAGTAGATCCTTCTTGAGAAGGTTTGATATCTAATTGTTTAACAATTTCTTCTGCTTTTGCATCAGCATATTTAACCGGAGTTTCTTCAACTAACGGAGTTTCTGTTTCTGCATGTTTTGCAGATTTGTTCGGACGTAATCTATCAATAACTTTGTTGAAAGTAGCTTTTACGCTAAAGCTAGATTGAGCTTTTACACCGTGAGGAGTGATTACGTGTTCTTCCGGTTTGTATTCTACAAAATTTCCGGTCTTTTTATCTCTTATTTGCCATTGTCGAGCTGTTGTGCCATCAGCATTTTCTATGGTTGTGTGTTTGTATTCGTTGCCAAGTGCATCATAGTAAAACTGTGTGCCATCTGATAAGCTTATACCGCCTTCTTGCAAGCATTTACCGATTTCTGCATTTGGTTTGTATGCATCATCAAAGCCCAAGAAATGATCTCCTTCAGCAGTTGTTGTTGTAATTTGAGTTTCAACACCATCTTTGTATTCAATTTGAGTTTGTGAACCATTTTCGTTATTTCTTACAACTAATTCTGGTTGACCGTTTTCGTTGAACACTCTTTGTTCAACAATTCTGTCACCATCTTTGATAGTTTCAACAGCAACTTTTTTGTTTCTGCCAAATCTGCCTGATGTGTATTGTTGTTCTAGTGTATAAGTTGTTCCGTCAATTTCGATTTTTTGAGGTTTGCTTGTTTTAGTAGCTTTTTCAGATGTAATGTTGTCCATTCTAGAACCTCTACCGTTGAATTTGATACCTAATCTTTCGCTAATAGGTTTAGGAATTTCAACTGTTGGTTCAGCAACTACCGGTTCAACAACTTCGCCACCGCCAACGATGATTTCGCTTTCTGCCGGAGCAGGAGCTTCTGTTTCTGCCGGAGCAACCGGTGTTTCTTCTTCTAATTTTACAGGTGTTTCTGATTTTGCAGGTTTTGTAGCTTTTGGAGCAATTGTTTCGTTATAAAGACCGGTTTCTGTCCAAGTACGTGTTTCCGGATTGAATGTTGCAATACCTTGTGGTTTGCCTTCTGCGTTCAAGGCAACATTGCCTTCAGAGTCAAGCAATTCGAAACGTTTTTCTTTTAGGTTGTATTCATAAGTGGCTCTACGTTTTACAGAAGGGACATAAGAATCATAATCTTCTTCAGGCAGTAAAAGTCGATTTATTTCTTCTTTTGGATTGTGTAAATTATGTCTTTCTTCTAAGGTCATGCTTGTTACATTGCCTTCTTGATCATACTCAAAACGAACTTTTTTGTTTTTTGGATATTTAATGTAGTCAAGTAATTGTTTACCGTTATCAGTGTATACATAGTGTTCAGTTGTATTACCAATTTCACGACTATATAAATATCCGTTTGAGGAATAAGATTCTGTACTGATTTTTTTGCCTTTTGCATCAAAATATTCTTTACTATAAAGATTATTAGACTCTTTGTTAGTGGCTGTTCTTACATAACCGTCTTCTGTTTTAGTAGTTTCAATATTTAGATAGTTATTTTCCGGATCAGTGTAAACACCTTTTTCAACTTCTGCATCAAGAAGTTTTTTATTGCTTGAGAATTTTTTATTCAACCATTCTCTTATTCTGCCTTTTTGGGTTGGAGCAGTGCTATTTTCAGGAACATATTCATCTCTATTTAGCATTGCATCAACACTTGCGCTTGTATCTGTTGGATCAAATGCAACATCATCTGCATGGTTTTTGTAAACGACTTTGTTTTCAGCTCTATTTTGAGCTTCTATTCTTTGTCTTATTTCAAATGTACTTTCAAATAATTCTTGTCTTTCTGCTCCTTTAGGTAATTGGGTAATTTTCTTTTGTGTTGCTCTTAATTCATCAAGAGTTTTTACGTTTTGCAATTCTTCTCTAATTGTTTCAACTTCTGATTTTTGTTGTGCAGGTTGGTTTTTAGCAATTGTTTTATCCAATCTTGCAGTTTGTTCAGGAGTTAGTTTTGAACCTAATTCGGCTTTTACTTGTTCTGCGTTTGCGTGACCTTTTTCAGCGTAAGTAACCAAGTCTTCAACTTCTTTTGCAGAAATGCCGAGTTTTTGTGTTTTTGTTTCTTGGAATGCACCTGTTTTATCGTATTGAACTCTATGAGCGCCATTTGCATCTGTGAATTCAATTCCGCCTTTTACTTCTGTGTATTGAATACCGCTTTCTTTCAAGAAAGCTTTTGCGTCAGGCAAATTCAATTTTTCGAAAGATGCTCTTTGTTCAGCGTTCATTGTAGGCAAATCTTTTACAGCTTCACCTTGTTTGTGCATTGCCATCAATGTTTTTGCTTTGTTTGCCGGTGAAAATTTAGCCATAGAGGCTCTTGCACTAGAAACGTGCGCAAATGCCATCATACCCATTGCCAAAGGGTCTTTTAGGAAATCTTTGTAACTTTGACCGTTCATTTCCATAATAGCTCCGCCAATTGCAACATCTGCACCTGCACCAACTGTGTGAACACCGAGTGCTTTTGCTTTAGATGTCATATTTGATGCAATTCCGCCGGAAATTTCGCCGACTAAAGAACCTGCACCACCGAATTCAGCAACCATTGCAGCTTTTTCTTTTCTAAGTGCGCGAGATTCAAAAGTACTATCTCCGCCACCATCAATTGCATATTGCCCTGCGCCCATTGCTGAACCTGTTGCAACGGCCCTAGTTACTTTGCTTACAAAATTTGTACCTTCTGCAAGCATTTTTGCACCTTTAAATGTTGTACCGGCAACTTTTAACAACCCACCGCCAAGAGGAGCTGTTGCCATACCAATAGTTAAATCAGCTGCAATTTCGCCATATTGTTGGTGTTGCAAATATTTTTGGTTTACTTCTGCAAGGTTCATGCCTGTGTATTTTTTCACAGCTTGTTCGAAAGGAATATGTTTACCGTTTTTGTCAACAAGTTTACCTTCCGCAGCTAATTCAAGTTTTTGCAAAACAGATTGAGCAACTCTATAAGTATCTCGTGTATCCTCTTTTGTTTGTCCCAATAAAGTAGCACTTCTCATTCTGGAAATAAGTTTCATTTTTTCGTTTTCACCGTTTACGTCAAATGAATGTTCGTTTCTCAAAGAGTTGAAAATAGCTTTTAATTCTTTAATCTGTTCTTTGTTTGCTTCAATATCTTCTTTTTTCAATTTAGGATCAACTTTTGAAGATTCAAGAGCAATGTTTGCAAAGTCCGCAATTTTGTTGTTTGTTACACGGTTATAAAATAGGTAGTCTTCTGTTGTATAATTTTTTGGGAATTTTTTGTCAACCACAACAGACTTAAACCAAGGGCATTTCTTTTCTACAAGTGCGAGGACTTCCGGATTTTTAATAATTCCGTAAGCTTTTGCAAGGTTTGTGTCAGATTTGTGTTGAAAATCAGAAGATGATGATTTTATAGCGCCTTTGAGAGCATATACAGAATTGACATTTTCCCCACTACTTGCATATCGTGAAGAAAGTGATTTTGCTTCATTCAACAATCTAACAGCTTCGTTTGCCAAGTCTTCATTTGAAAATTTGCCATAACCAGCCATCATTAAATCAGATTTTTTGTTCAATGTTGCCAATTTTTTGTTTGCAGGAAGTAATTTATCCATTTGAGCATACATTTCTGAATCGTGTGAATCCAAAGCTGTATCAATGTTTTCATCAACACCTGAAAGGATTAATTTTACATTAGTTCTTGTATTGATACCTGTTTTTTCTGCTTGAGTTGTGAGTTCATTTTTTTCAGGAGCAAAAAGCTTTTTGAAACTCAAGTCAATCAAATTTGCATCATCTTCTGTTTGGAAGGCAATCAAACTTTCCAAAGCTGTTTCACCTTTTCCGGCTTTAACATTGTTTGCCTTATTGAAATGTGCTGCACCTTTTTGCAAATAGTTGTAATCTTCTTTTGTAGTTACGGCATCTAGTGCAGAATGTCTGTTATCAAACTTTTTGCCGTATGTTGTAAGGTTTGTTAAAAGAATTTCGTTTCTTCTTTTTTGGTCAACGATTGCGCCTTGTTTTACCAAATCAGCGTCGAATTTGTAAACTTCATCATTAGAAATTTCTGAACCTAGAAAAGCTTCGTAATGAGATTTGTATTTGCCGTTTTTAACATCTTTTTGGAAGCTTTTGTCTTGCGCATAGTGCTTGTCAATTCTGTTCAAAACTGCAGGGTCTACGATACTTTGGTTTGTTCTAAGGAGTTTTGAATCTTTTGTGCCGATTCCTGTTCCAAGAAATCCGCCTGCTGCGTTGTCCAAATCTTTAATAATGGCATCAGCTTCTTTTTGTGTAAGGTTCACAGCTCTACCGGTTCTTTTGTCGATGTACCAGAATTTGTTGTTATCACCTTTAATTCTGATAATATTTTTGTCTGAATAAGAAGCTCTGCTGTCCAATTCTTTTTCCAAACGAGCTTTTTCTTTAGCGTTTTTAGTTGTTCTGATTTTGTGTTTTACATTTTCAACATAAGCTGTGCTTTGTGCATAGTCAGCTTTGATTACTGTATTGTCTTTTGCCATATAGAATTGTTGACCAGCTTGGTTCATAACAAGTTTTCTGCCTAGACGGTCAACATTTTCTTTCAAAACAACATAGCTTTTGCCATTGTTTTTAGCTGTAACTTTTTTAGTTTTTTCATTATCAAACATCATGCAAGCTTTTACGTAACTTTCTTTCAAAATTACGTGGTTTGCTGATGCGAAAGCTTGTTTGCCTGTTTTTATATCTTTTACTACAAGGTGTCCACGTTTAGAGCCTTTTACAACGCCCAAAATTTCATAAGTCTTACCGCTTTTGTCAGTGAAAGTATTTGCAGATTTTTTAGCTTTATTAAAAACAGCCTTTTTGCCTGCTTCTTGTTTCTTAACCTTCTTATTATTTTGTGCGTTATAGTTCGCTTGAACGTTGTCTGTCTTTTGAACTTTTGTCATTACGTACACCTCACATACTTTTACCTTATGAGTTGTACTACGGCAATTTTGCATGAATTCTTTAAATTCATGCAGAAAATTTGTTACAAATGTTAATAAATCTTGTGATTTAACTAATCAACCACACAAATACCCACGGAAGTAGCATGTAAACCATTTGCAAGCCAAAAACCATCTTTTTGAGCAAAATCAAAATTTATTCCGAAATAAGTTGAGCCTGAACCTGACATGATTGAATTTGGATAAGCTTTTTTTATTAACTTCAATTCTTCATAATCGTCAATTACAGCCCACTCTAAGTCGTTCACGAAATTTTCTCTTTCGCCAAATTCGGATTTGAAATCATCATTTTTTTTCGCAGAAAATTTTGTGTATGCCTCTTTTGCACTAATTCCAAGGTCATTAGGTTTTATAAGCGAAATATTCATTTCATCAAATGGAAGTTTTTCTAAAATTTCGCCACGCCCATATGTCATTTGTCGTCCGCCTTCAAGGCAAAAATTCAAGTCAGAACCCAATTTTGCGCATAAATTATGCAATTCTTCACGAGACAAAGGTCGATTAAAGATTTCATTTAATCCAAAAAGTGTGCCTGCTCCATTCGTGCTTCCGCCTGCCAAACCTGCTGAAACAGGAATCTTTTTGTCTATATAAATCTTAATTTTATGCGGAGCAAGATTCACTGTTTCGACAAAAAGCATTGTAGCTTTAAAAACGAGATTTTTTTCATTATAAGGGATTTCTGTGCTATTGCCAGAAAGATTTATTTCGAACTTTTCTGCCGGTTCAGCATTTATTGTCAAATAGTCATAAAGACTGATTGTCTGCATAATGCTTTCAATATTATGAAAACCGTCAGGACGTTTGCCGGTAACTTTTAAAGTCAAATTTATTTTTGCAGGGCATTGAATTTTCATTTCAAAAGTTCCTCAGAAAGTTTGCCAAACATTTCAATCGATAGTTTTTCGCCTCTGATATTTTCGTCCAACCCAAGCGATTGTAGAGCTGTTTGAATTTTTTCTTTTGCAAATCCGCCTGACATCAAGCAGTTCTTGATATTCTTCCTACGTTGAGAAAATCCGGCTTTGATTACTTTTCTAAAATGTTTGTAATCCGTCAAGTCAAGCAAAGGTTTTTCTCTAACAACGAGTTTTACTAACGCAGAATTGACTTTTGGCGCAGGATAAAAAGAGCGTCTGCCAACGAGTTTCATAATCTCAACATCTGCCCAAAACTGTGACAAAATTGTCAAAAGCCCGTATTGCTTGCCTGACGAGTTTTCGTTAGCAACCATTCTGCGAGCAACCTCTTCTTGAACCATTAACAAAATGTCTGTGATTTTATTACGATTTTTGTTACTCAAATCATCGATTTCACCCAAAAGATGTGCGATAATCGGACTTGTAATATAATATGGAATATTTGCAACAATTTTAATTTTGCCTTCGCAAAGATCTGATAAATCTTGTTTTAAAATATCGTTGTGGATAATTTTTAAATTCGGAGCATTAAGTTTTTCAAGTTCTTTAATAGCTTCTTCATCAAGTTCTATAGCGATAACCTGTTTGGCATGCTTCACTAACTGTTCTGTTACAAATCCAACTCCGGGACCGATTTCTATAACCGTATCATCAGGATTAATGTCTGCAAAATCAATGATATCGGCAATAGTTTGACCATCAATCAAAAAATTTTGCCCGAGTCTTTTTTTAGTTCTAAAATATTTAGCCCGTTCGAAGTAGTTCATCTTACCTATAATAATACCACACACAGGTAAATGTTTTAATAAAAATTTTTTGCTAATTTTGTGGATGATATAATTTAAGGGGGTAAATATGCAAACACAAACCAAACTCAGCAAAAAAGAAATTGTAAAATTATTTGAAGCAGGCTGTAAACCGAAAGAAGAGTTTAATGTCGGGCTTGAATATGAAAGGCTCCCGATTTTTTCTGTAACTTCGAAAGCTGTAGATTATGGTTCAGAGTTTGGAGTTTGCAATTTTTTACGAAATTTTGCTAAAGAAGAAAATTGGGATTACATAACAGATAACTACAACATTATTGGCTTAAAACAAGAGCATGACACGGTTACACTTGAACCTGGCTGTCAAATTGAATTGAGCATAAAGCCTGAAAAAACAATAGATGCACTCAAAACAAAAATTGATAAACTCAATAAACAAATGAAACCGATTTTAGATAAATTAGGTATAAACCTTTTGAATTATGGTGTTTCACCTCTTTCTACGCATAAATCTATTAATTTAATTCCAAAGCAGAGATACCATATTATGGCAAAATATTTGTGGGGAATTTTGTCTGATGTTATGATGAGAGAAACTGCCGGAATTCAATGCTGTATTGACTTTGAGAGTGAAGAAGATGCGATGACTAAATTCCGTATCGCAAATAAATTAACTCCGTTTGTGACAGCGATGTTTGCAAATTCTCCGATAAGAGGCGGAGTTGAAACGGGCTACAAGAGTTTTAGGGCGTTGAGCTGGCTAAATACAGACAATGACAGGTGTGGTTTTGTCGGCCAGATTGATAACAAGTTTTCGTTTGAAGAATATGTTGACTATGTTCTTCAAACGCCAATGATTTTTATTAACCGTGAAGATGATGCAATTCCGCTTGATGGAAAAATTAGTTTTGACGAATTTATGGCAAACGGTTATCAAGGTTATGACGCCGATATTGAAGATTTTAACCTACACGCAAATTTGTATTTTCCGGAAGTTAGATTGCGTAACTTTATAGAAATCAGAAACCAAGACTGTGTTGGTAAAGGTTTGCAGTACTCAATTTTGGCTATTTATAAAGGAATTCTTTACAACAAACACGCAATTGAAGAAATTGAGGAGTTGTTCAAAGATTTTGAATACAGGGATTTTTCAGAATTAAGATATAATGTTCCGAAAAGTGCATTGAATTCTAAAATCGGCAAATATTATGCTAAAGACATTGCAAAAGAAATTTTGTACATCGCTGAAAAGTCGTTTATCGAAATGGACACAGATGAAGAAAAATTTTTAGATCCGATAAAAGAATACACAAATGCCGGAATTTGCCCAGCAGACGTAATAATTCGCAATTGGAACGGAATTTGGAATAAAGATATTAAAAAATTGATAAAATTTGTAACGGAGTAAATCTTGTTTTAGAAAAAACAAAGTCAATCCTTGCCCTTATGGCGGGAAAGGAAACAGTCGTTCACGAGCATTTAGTGAGTGTTACGAATGCAGGTGAGGGAGAAATATTTGAAATAATAAAAGGCACAGGGTTTAAAATTGAACCCTGTGCCTTGTTTCAACTGCCGTTATCCGCTTTATATATAATTTAATCGGATTTATTCCTTGGCAGTTGTCCGTACCAGCCGTGTTTCGCAGGAAATTTGCAGACAACTTATCTGCTTCGAAATTAGAACATGGATGTGCACCGTTTCCGCTTCTTCTTACCCCAAAGAAACGACATGTTCTCCTGCCAGCGTCATATCCGCATAATTAGGCTTTAAAGGTACGAATACATTATTATATTACGATTTTTTGAGGCATATTTCATTAGAAATCCTGATAATTTTTTATTCTGAAAAATTAAACTTTTGTGCAATATAATTTCTTGTTATTTTGGCAATAATTTTATTAAAAGGAGAGTATTATATGGCAATAAAGTTATTAGTTTTTGATTTTCGGGAAAGTGAAAAAGATTTTTTCAGATCGCATGAACTTGAAAATTTTGATATTACTTTTTTTACAGAAAGTTTAAACGAGGAAACAGTAAAAAATCTTAGCTCCGAGTTGCTGGATAATACTTCTGTGATAAGTGTTTTTATTGATTCAGAGGTTACGGAAAACGTAATAAATTCGTTCAAAAACCTGCGAATTATCTCTACTCGCTCAACAGGAGTTGAGCATATAGACAAACGCTCCGCTGATGCCAAAAATATTGCTGTTGTGAATGTTGAAGGTTATGGCGCACGACCTGTTGCACAATACACTATAGGTTTAATCCTTGCATTGGTACGAAAAATTATCCCTGCATCAGAATATTTAAAGACCAAAAATCGTGTTTGCCAAAACTTTGTCGGACGTGATATTTCGAAGTTTACAATTGGTATAATCGGAACAGGCAGTATTGGAATTGCTGTTGCAAAACTTGCTTCTGCCTTTGGAATGAAAATTTTGGCTTATGATATCTCAGAAAAAATAGAGTTTGCTAAAAAATACAATGTTGAATATACTGATTTTAATACTTTGCTCAGAGAAGCTGATATTGTAACTATCCATATACCTTATACCGGTGAAAATAAATATATGTTTGCATTTGAACAGTTTAGTATAATGAAAAACACAGCCTACCTGATTAATACATCAAGGGGCGAAATTGTGAATATAAAAGATTTGTATAGTGCAGTAACTAAAGGTGCAATTAAAGGAGCGGCACTGGATGTAGTGACTTGTGAATACTTTAATTTCAAATGTTCAAATTTAACCCAAACTCTATATAATAATTTTGAATGCGTAGAGGAATCAAAGATTTTGCCAGAATTAATAAAAAATCAAAATGTTATTGTAACTCCGCATATAGCATACGAAACACAAGATGCAATTGATTATATTCTAGAAGTAACTTTCATTGCAATTTCTGATATTATTAAAGGCGGAAATTCATATAGAGTGAATTAGGTGGTGCTACGCATTACCGGAACAACTGCGGTGTATACCGCTAAATGTTCCGAGCGAGAAGTAATTTCACTCTTGCACTGTATCCACGAGAGTTTTTGCTATTTTAAGAGCTTCTGTAAAAGCATATTCATTTTGCAGAAAATCTTTGCGCTCAACATATCTGGAAACAATTTTTCTAGCAAATGTTCCGATTGCAATTCCGTTATAATTAATTCCGCATATTTGAGCAAGTTCTGCTGTTTTGGAATTTGTTCCTCCAGAAAGCATTACGTAAACAGGTAATTTAGCATTTTGAACAATTTCTGCTGTTGCAACTGCCTGTAATGTAGTTTTGTAATCATCTTTCCCGCCACTCATTGGAAATCCGTCAGCCTGAATAATTGTTGAATAAGGTCTACGTTGTGCAATCATATTTTTAATACGCCCAATCATTCTTTCTTCTGACAAATGTTTACGAGCTGTGCAGATACTTAGTATTCCGTCATAAATTTCATTTATATAATTCCATTTTTCAAAAACTTCATCATCATTTTCGCCCATAGCATGTAGCTCAATGCAATCAATTCCTCTTTCAATTAGAGGTGGCAAAACCTCTCTCAAATCCTTGTTTTCGGATATAAAAGATATTACCCCAAGTCTGCAAACTTTTTGACACTTTCCGCAACCAATACAACGTGTGGTATTTATTTTAGAATATTTAATCGCTTTTTGTGGACAAACTTCTTCACATTTGTGACAGTTGGCACATTTTTCATTATCAATGTAGGCTTTTCTAACATGCGGATCGCCTTTAATTCCGACACTTACGCATAAATAACCTTCTCTATCTTCCAGTCCTCGTTTTGCAGCATCAACAATTTCCGGTTTTGCTGACAAGTCGAAGAATTTGCATCCTGCTTTTGAATACAGAGCAACAAGTTTTTCAACCTCAATTGCGTCCTCATTTCCAGCTCCGCATACGAGTTTGAAGCATTTATTTTCTTTTAGCAAATCTTCCAGCATTAAAATACCATATTATTATAAATCGTTTGAGAAGCTTTTACAATAAACTCTTTACCTAGCGGTGAGTTGTGCGGGCGGTTTGCAAAAATCACAACGATGTATTTTTTGCCGTTTGGAGCATAAACAATTCCGGCATCTCCGAGCATTTTGCCAATATCACCTGTTTTGTGCAAGAAAGTTGCACCGGCAGGAAGTCCGGCTGCAATTAAGCGGTTGTTATGAACATGTCCCATATAGTCAAAGATTTTTTCTCTTGAACTGTTGCTTAAAAATTTAGGGTTATCAATATTATAAAGAATTTGCGCCATATCTCTTGCGGTAGAATGATTTGTTCCACCTAAGTCAGGGAGCCATGTTTGAACATAAGTGTGCTTCAACCCCCACTCTCTCAAGGCAGAGTTTACATCTGTCATTGAACCCAAACGGGCCATTAACATATTTGTTGCAGAGTTGTCAGATTCTGTAATCATCATTCTTGCAAGTTTGTCAATTGTATAAGTAGAGTTTTCAGCTTTAAATTGTAAGCTTCCAGAACCTTCAGAACGGTAATAATTTGTCAATGGCATTTCATCATAAATTGTAAGTTGATTTTTTTCGATAGATCTAAACAATTCCACAAGTACAGGAAGTTTGATAATGCTGGCTGTTGGAAAAATTTCATCAGCATTAATATCAACATAGTTACCTGTTTCATAATCCCAAACATATACAGATGGATGAATTGAAGGATACATCGCTGCAAGGTTTGATAATTGACTTTCCAAACTTGATAATCTTGAACCCTCTGACAAAGTAGCCATTTCAGGTTTTTTAACATCAGCACCTTCCAATGATCTTTCGCCCATAAACCAGTGATTAGAAATATAATTTGATGTTGGGAATAAAAGTTGTTGATAATCTGCCTTAACCTCTTTATAAGGTGTTGGATTGAACATCATTTTAGTAACTTTGTTAAATCCAACAGGTAAAATTGTTAACCCGAGCAATGAAACAATTCCGACAGAAACAATTCTGTGAATAAGGTTGTTTCTTGCGATTTTTTTTGCATTTGCTGTTCTGGTTGAGTGGTTTCTAACAGATTTAATATTGTTATTATTATTATAATAGTTGTTGCTATTGTTGTAATAATTAACCCTGTACAAATCCCTATCATATTGTCGTCTAGCTAATTCCGGCATAAATAATTTTTCCTCCCAAGGGTTTTAGTATTTTTATTTTACTTTACATTTTTGTAAATGGCAAGTTAGTTTACATTTTTTTAAGATATAATTAAGAAAAGGTTATTGAAATACTAAGACACTATGGCGCAAGGAACATATAACTCACCTAGTTCGCAAAAATATTTGGTGTAAGTTTGTAGAGTGCTTAGTAACTTCTACAAAAAAGGAGAATGAAATGTCAGAAGATTGTATTTTTTGTAAAATTATTAATGGAGATTTTAATACAGAATTTGTTTATGAAAACGAACACGTAGTTGTTTTCAAAGACATTAACCCCAAAGCGCCTATTCATTTGCTAGTTGTACCAAGAGTTCATGTTGCTTCATTGAATGAGCTAGAAGACAAAAACTTGATGGCAGAATTATTAATGGCAGTGAAAGAAACAACTAAAAAAATTGGCTTAAAATCATATAAAACTTTGATAAATACAGGCAAAGACGCAGGGCAAGAAGTTTTTCACTTGCATATTCATATCTTAGGTAATAAATAGTATAGTAGATTAAATGCGCCCCCATATTATAAAATAAAACGAATGAAAAACGGACGAACCGCCAATAATCCAAGACAATGGGATAGAAGGCATTGAGCAAACAACTGTTTTTATTAAAACAAAGGGGTAAATATGAACGCAGAAGAAATCAATAAAAAAATACAAACAGAAAAAGACAGTTTTAATCGAAATTTAAACCGCCTGCAAAAACAAATATTTGAACTAACCAACGCCACCAACGCACCATGGAATATTGGCAAAGGCAGAAAGAAGCACGTTGAAATTTAATAACAAACAAAATTATTGTTTATGTGATTAATTTAAATTATTTTATTTTATTTTACTTAGCTCTTCTTTGTCTGGGTAGCAAGTTCCACGAATTTCTGTTCCGTCAGATTTCTTTATAACAAATGGTATAGCATTTTCTGAATCCAAATTTGGATTAACCATATTCAATTCTTCTTGAGTTGGTTTCATATCATCAAATATTATCGTTCCGAGTAATTTCGGAGAACTGAAATCTTTTTGGTGAACAATTAATTGAGTAATACTTGTATTGTCTATACCTTCTAACATGGCATTCTCTCCAATTTTTATTTGTGGGAAACCCTCTATTGTTAACAAATCTCCGCCATTGATTTGTAATTTTGAATTATTTGACAATTCTTTTATTGATTCGTCTTGAGTCGAGATATTGTATAGTTTGCCATGATATTTTATTGCAGTATCATGATTTATCGACAATTTTCTTCCTGTATCAGAAGCTTGGACTAATTGACCATCGGAAGATATTTTATAGCTTTGACCATTTATTACAATACAATCATTATCTGCAAGTTCTTCTGTTCCGTCAGGAATAGTAATATTAGCAGTCGGGTGGTGTTGTATTGTTATATCGCCATTTAAGTTATCAGCAAGTTTGTTATACCCCTGTATCCAGTTTTGAAATTCATTATTATTTACCTTACTGCTATCTGTATAATCCGTTATTGGATTACCATAAATATTGTAGTTTTCTAAAACTCCTCCTTTTAAAATCCCTTGTTCACTTGCTTTAACAAGCTTGGCAGTTGCAGTAAGTGCTAGAGTTTCACATTCTATTTCTTCTGCTTTAGTAGGATAATTTAAGGTGCCATTTTGAGTAGCTTTTCTTTCTAGAAATGCATGGTTAGCTTCGTGAATTAGTAATTTCAACATTTCAGTTGTAGTATTCACTTGCTCATTATCAGTTTCTATATGGATAACACCAGCTTCTGCGTGTCCTGCACCTTTTTTATCTGCGTCATATACAATTTCATCTAAACATTGCAAATATAGTGTCTTATCCGCATCATTATTAAAATGTTCACCCAACCCTGATAATTCCCAATTTTGTTTTAACGTAGAAACAGCTTCTTGAACAACTTTTTCATGTTCATTCTTTCGTAGCTGTTGTTGAGTTGTTAGTGGCTTAGTTTGTGAAACAGTAGCTTCTGACATTTTTTGTGTGTCTTTTATATCTTCGATTTGAATATTTTTGCCTAAAGCACTGTTAATAAGGCTTACAATCTTTTTCCAACAATCTTTACTAAATGTAACTACTGCATTTTCATGAACAAGGAAATTATTGTCAGCATTAGGTGTATCATTTTTATTATTACTAACACTCAAGTTTTGTTCATTATTAAATTCATTTATAACTTGTGTCCAAATGCTACCACTAATTTGTTTACATTCAGCAGAAGACAGACCTAACTCTTTTGCAATTCCTTGAGTTATGCCACCTTGTTTTATTGTGAATTGTCCATCAATTCTTCCGTCCATAATACTTATATCGGCATGAATTACAAAAACTTTAGATTATTGTTACATTAATTTTAAAATTGTTACATTGAAATTAATATTTTTATTTTCCTTAAATTTTTTAATTATGGGAATCCCTGTTTTAGTTATTATTTAGGCAAATTTATGCTACAATCAGCATGTAGGGCAATTCCTAGATGGTGGAAACCTTTACTCATACACGACAAACTTCCATTGTGCAAAGGTGTAGAGAAAGGAGGAAGCCATGACAAAACAAGAAATACTTGTAATAGTAAAAAATGTCCTAGTCGTCATAGGACATTTAATACTTATTATTACAAGTTTATTGTAGGGATTGTGCAAGAGGTCGAAAGACCTCTCCCTACTCTTTTATTATAACCGATTTTTTACAATTTTCAACCCTATGATCATATTTTTTATTACAAAACTGCAACAATAATTAAGTCGTTTTGCAAATGTAAAAATTTACATTTCAATGTAGATATTAAATTTATAGCCAATCTTTTAATTCTTCATGAATATTCTTTAATTGTTCTGCTTGTTGTTGTTCTTTTAATTTTTTAGCTACCACTTGACTAAGTTCAGATTCTATATCAGCATCAGTTAAATTTCTAATGTTATATTTTAAACCACTTACAGATTCAGATAAGCTTGGCTCTGAAAAAAAAGGTGTACCATCTGTAATTATCAATTCTTCAATTGGAGGTTTTAAAGTAGTTCCATCTATAGGGG
>ERZ1034920.1169-NODE-1169-length-17690-cov-8.283073_pt1 | contig 17690 bp, 13 predicted proteins | sample MGYA00520688_ERZ1034920 | MGnify/ENA primary metagenome ERZ1034920 (study PRJEB33766, sample SAMN09781785) | gut metagenome | biome: gut microbiome | host: Homo sapiens | place: Madagascar | study: EMG produced TPA metagenomics assembly of the PRJNA485056 data...
CCGTCAACGCCCTCAAGGATTACGGCGTCGAGACCGCGGGCGACCTCATGTCGCTTCTCGTGCGGCTGGAGGACTCCTTCGGCATCGTGCCCGCAGCCGACGGCTCGGGCCTCTCCCTGAACCCCAAGGCGCCGCACGCGCCCAAAGCGGCGACGGCTATCGAGCTGTGGGCCGAGAAGCGCGCGCAGCTCGAGAACGGCGAGATCGACGACAGCGAGTACGAGGACTGGAAAGCCTCGCTGTAGCGACTCTCCGCATTTCGCAACCAATGAAACCGAATCAGGACGCCGGGCTAGGCGGTGAGCTCCGCTCGCACCTGCGTATGCTGAGTTTTTACTCTCCATTGCATGCCAAGGCATTTCAAGCGTAAACGGGGAGTAAATGACGCGGTGGCTTACACGGCAGCACACAGCAGTACGCCGCGGCATTTCCCCTGGTTACTCCCGTTTTCATTGAGATGGCGAGATTCTTTACTCCCCATTAACCACCTGGGGAAACGCCGTATGGAGACCGTAAAAATACCCATTGAGTTCGATTTGAGTTTCACGGGCCCCAAAACGGCCCCGTTTCGCCCTCGGGGACAAAAACCGCGCGTCTACTCACTTGGGATGAATCCTTACTCCCATTCCTCCGAATACCGCCCAGTGCTTTGCCATCTTGAAATGCGGGGAGTAAATGGCGAAATCGCAGGTGAAAGGGAGTAAAAAGGTAAAGAAAAAGCCTCCGTCCAACATGGAAACGGAGGCTCGATAATCGGTTTTACTCACCAATGTCGCTGGTGGCTTTGCCATGACCCTCGTACGAAACGAAACTCAGCGGCACAGTGCGGTACTCAAAAGTGCAGGTCAGAACCCTATCGGTCTACTCCCACTCGATCGTCGCGGGGGGCTTGGGGGTGATGTCGTAGCACACGCGGTTGGCGCCCGGCACCTCGGCCACGATGCGGCTCGAGATCTTCGCCAGCAGCTCGTAGGGCAGCTTCGCCCAGTCGGCGGTCATGGCGTCGGAGCTTTCCACGGCGCGCAGGATGATGGGGCGCTGGTAGGTGCGCTCGTCGCCCATGACGCCTACCGACTTGATGTCGGGCAGCACGGCGAAGTACTGCCAGCAGCTGTGCTCGCTGTTGCGCTCGCCGGTCTCCTCGAACAGGCGCTGGTTGTACGCGTCAAGCTCCTCGCGCACGATGGCGTCGGCGTTCTTCAGGATCTCAAGCTTCTCGGGGGAGACCGCGCCGATGATGCGGATGGCAAGACCCGGGCCGGGGAAGGGCTGGCGATGCACGATGTGGTCGGGCAGCCCCAGCGCCGTGCCTAGCGCGCGGACCTCGTCCTTGAAGAAGTGGTCGAGCGGCTCGATCAGGTCGAAGTGCACGCCCTCGGGGAACGGGATGAGGTTGTGGTGGCTTTTGATGGTTGCCGCATTGCCGCCTGTCTTGCGCGCGCCGGACTCGATGATGTCGGGGTAGATGGTGCCCTGGGCCAGGTACTTCACGCCGTCGAGCTGCTGGGCCACGGTGAAGAACTCCTCCCAGAACTGCGTGCCGATGATGCGGCGCTTCTGCTCGGGGTCGGTGACGCCGTCGAGCAGCTTGGCGTAGCGCTCCTCGGCGTGAACGTGGATGAAGTCGACGTCGAACTGCTTGGTGAACACTTCCTCGACCTGCTCGGGCTCGCCCTTGCGCAGCAGGCCGTGGTTGACGAACACGCAGGTCATCTGCTTGCCGACGGCGCGAGCGCCCAGCGCCGCAACCACGGAGGAGTCGACGCCGCCCGAAAGGGCCAGGATGACGCGGTCGGAACCGACCTTCTCGCGGAAGTCGGCGGTCAGGGTGTCCACCAGGTTGTCCATGGTCCAGTTCGGCTCAAGCCCGCAGATGTCGAACAGGAAGTTCTTGAGCATCTGGTTGCCGAACTCGGTGTGCTTGACCTCGGGGTGGAACTGCGTGGTGTAGATCTTGCGCTCGGGGCACTCCATGGCGGCGACGGGGCACACGTCGGTGGAGGCGACTACGGAAAAGCCCGCAGGAACGTCCTTCACGGCGTCGAAGTGGCTCATCCACACGGTCTGATCGGCGGGCGTGCCCGCGAACAGCTGGCCGCCGGAGACGTGCAGCGTGGCGGGACCGTATTCGCCCACTTCAGGATGGTACACGCTGCCGCCCAAGGTGACGGAGGTGACCTGATGGCCGTAGCAGAAGCCCAGGATCGGCACGCCCAGCTCGTAGATGGCGGGGTCGACGCGCGGCGCGTCCTCGGCGTTGACGGAAGCCGGGCCGCCGGACAGGATGATGGCGGCGGGTGCCATTTCGCGCACCTCGTCTGCGGTGATGTCGCACGGGACGATTTCCGAGTACACGTTCAAATCGCGCACGCGGCGGGCGATCAGCTGCCCGTATTGCGCGCCGAAGTCGAACACGACGACTTTCTGGTTGGTGGAACTGGACGATGCGGTGCTCACTAGAGGCTCCTTCTTCGGTTGTATCACGCTGCCCGGCCGCGCTTGCGGCTGCACTCTTCTCTGCGTATTCGTAACGGCGATTGTACATTAAGCTGCGCTAATCCATACTTGTCAGCTGTGCATCTTCAACACAACGCTACGCAAGGTTCACGTTACGGCCCGCGTTTTGCCCTTCCAACATCAAGTGCAGGTAAAGAAATCGTGCGCCCGCTCTGGTTTATCGGGCGTGGCGCGCGCGTCGCATGGCCGCCTTCTACAATTTCGAATCCGTGCGGCATCGTAGGCTCATCGGACCCGCGCCCGCACGCGTACGGCTCACCGAAAGGCGGAACATGATCATCGAAGCGTTGAAATCCCTATTGATCGGCATCGTCGAGGGCGTCACCGAATGGCTGCCCATCTCCTCGACGGGCCACATGATCCTCGTCGACGATTTCGTGCAACTCCAGGTTTCCCCGGAGTTCCTCGCGTTGTTCCTGGTGGTCATCCAAATCGGCGCCATCCTGGCCGTGCTCACGCTGTACTTCCATAAGCTCAACCCCTTAAGCCTGCGCAAAAGCGCCGATGAGAAGCGCGCGACCTGGCGTTTGTGGGGGATGGTGGCCATCGGATGCATCCCTGCCGCCATCGTGGGCATCCTGCTCGACGATTGGGCGAACGCCCATTTCTACAACAAGGCCACCGTTGCCGCCATGCTCATCCTGTACGGCGTGGTGTTCATCGTCATGGAGCGCCGCAACCGCCGCCGTATGCGCCGTGCCCGCGCCGAGCAGCCTTCGGCCCCGCGCGGCCGCCATGCGCGCGTGCAGGCTCCGGCGCGCACCGCGCCTGCGCACGCTTGCGCGGCGAATCTTGACGAGGCCGCCGAGCGCAGCATCTTCCGCATCGCGGATGTCGACGACATCGATTGGAAGACGGCCCTGAAGATCGGCTGCTTCCAGGTGCTCGCCATCATCCCCGGCACCTCCCGCTCTGGCGCCACCATCATCGGCGGCATGCTGTGCGGCTGCAGCAGGACCGCCGCGGCGGAGTTCACGTTCTTCCTGGCCATCCCCATCATGTTCGGCTGGGGCCTGGTGAAATGCATCAAGTTCGCGGCCGCGGGCCTTGCCATGACGGCAACCGAGGCGGTCGTTCTCGCAGTGGGCGTGGTTTCGGCGTTCGTCATGTCCGTGGTGTCCATCAAGTTCCTGATGGGGTACATTAAGAAGAACGACTTCACGGCGTTCGGCTGGTACCGTATCGTGGTGGGCGCGCTGGTGCTCGGCGTTTTCGCGCTGCAAACCGCGGGCATCCTGGCATAACGGCCCGCGCCCGGCGCTTTCCCGCCCCACTCCGTGAGCTCACGCAATGCGCAGGGAAAGGGAAGGGAAGCGGTGCTTAGCCAGTTCAGCAGCATCTTCACGCAGATGGTTGCCCTGTTCGCCGCCATAGGCGTCGGCTATATCTGCAAGAAAACGGGCGTCATGGACGCCGATTTCGACAAGAAGCTCTCGGGGCTTGTCCTGAGCGCCACGTTGCCGGCGCTTATCTTGGCATCGGTGCTCAACGTGGATAGCTTGCCCGACCCTGTGCTCATGGGGCAGATCATCGGGCTTTCCGTGCTCAGCTATGCGCTGTTCATCCCCATCGCCTATATCGTCACCTACGCGCTGCGCATCCCCGACGGCCGTCGCGGCGTGTACCGCTTCATGCTCATTTTCGGCAACACGGGTTTCATCGGCTACCCCGTGTTGTCCGCCATCTTCGGCCCGCAGGCGGTCGTATACGCGGTTGTGTACAACATCGTGTTCAACTTGCTGTCGTTCACCTTCGGCGCCTGGCTCATCGCATCGGATAACGAATACGGCGTCAAGGTGCGCATGAGCTGGCGCGATTTCATCACGCCCTGCAACATCGCCACGCTCATCACCATGGCGTTGGCGTTTTGCGGCGTGCATGCCGTTCCTGTGGTCGGCCCCGCGCTTTCCACCATCGGCAGCTTCACCACGCCCGCCACGCTGCTCATCGTGGGTTCGTCGCTGGCGAACCTTCCCGCAGCCAAGCTTATGGGCACCCCTCGCTTGTGGATTGCGTGCCTGGTGCGCATGGTGGCCACCCCGCTGCTCATCTTCGCCGTCATGCGCCCTCTTGCCGGCGGCGCGCTGCTGGGGGTGGTCGTGGTGTTGGCGGCCATGCCCGTGGCCACCAACGGCACCATGTTCTGCTACCAGTACGGTGGCGACGCCAAGACCATGGCGCAGGGCACCTTCATCACCACCATCTTGGCGCTGGTCACCATCCCGTTGCTGGCCACGTTCTCGGCCGTCTTGTAGCCGGGGCGGGGCGCTGTTCCCATTTACCTACTTTATTCCTCAGAATTTCCGGAATCGGCCTGTGGTTTTGCTATCATGATGCCCACACGAGGGCCGCTTTCGTCCTGCACGGCGCGCGTCTGGTACTCGACGCGCCGCGCGGCCATGCTCGTTACCGCTCAAGAACAGGAAGGAACGCCGATGTCTGATCAGAACAGCTCGTTCGAGCAGATCCAGGAACATCGTGCAAAGATCGACGAGCTTGACCGCCAGATCGTCGCGCTGCTCAACAAGCGCGCCGGTCATTCGCTGGTCATCCGCGGCCTGAAGCCCGGTGCGCACCTGGGTCTGTACGATCCCAAACGCGAAGAGGAGATCTTCGAGAAGGTGGACAGCTATAACGAGGGCCCGCTCTATAACGATAACCTCCGCGAGATCTACGGTACTATCCTGAAAGTCATGAAGGAGACCCCGTCAGCATGAGCGAGCAGAGAATCGAAGCGAAACTGCCGGATTACGGCACCCGTACCGACGAGATAACCATCTACGCCGGCCCTTGCTCGGTCGAAAGCGAGGAGCAGTTCTTCGAAGTGGCCGAGTGCATCAGCGACCTTGGCCTGACCTGGATCCGCGGCGGCGCGTACAAACCGCGTACCAACCCGCATAGCTTCCAGGGTCTTGGCGAGGAAGCCCTTAAGATCATGAAGGCCGGCGGCGAGAAGTACGGCCTGAAAACCCTTACGGAAGTCATGGACTCCGAGCACTGTGAGCTGGTGCATTCCTATGTGGACGGCCTGCAGGTGGGCGCCCGCAATTTCCAGAACTTCAGCCTGCTGAAGAACATCGGCAAGGTCACGAAGGATTCCCATAAGATGGTGCTGTTCAAGCGCGGTTTCGCGGGCACCATCGCCGAGTGGCTGGCGGCCACGGACTACATCACCATGGAGGGCAACGACAACGTGGTGCTGTGCGAGCGCGGCCTGCGCACGTTCGAGACGGCCACGCGTTTCACGCTCGACATCTCGGCCGTGCCCGTCATCCACAAGCAAAGCCTGCTGCCCATCTGCGTGGACGTTTCCCATCCGGCAGGCGTTCGCGACCTGGTGCCCAGCCTGGCGCGCGCTGCGGTGGCCGTGGGCGCCGACTCCATCATGATCGAGGTGCATCCCAACCCGCCGGCGGCGCTTTCCGACGGCCCGCAGCAGCTGACCCCGGCGCAGTTCCGCGTCTTGGTCGAAGAGCTGCGCGAGATCGCCGCGGTGTTTGGGAAGAAGATCGTCTAGCGCTCGCAAAGCGTTTTGCATAGCATGGCGAAGGCGGATCGGGAAACCGGTCCGCCTTTTTTCGTGCGCGGAATCGAACATCCTCTGGCCATGCTGTGCATGCTTGGCGCGGATAGGGCGCGCGCCGCTCGGAAGCGGTACAATCATCAGTCGCGCCTTTGGGCGCTTTGAACTTGCAACCGCACGTGAACATCATGTTAGGAAGCCCTATGCCCGTCGACATCACCACGCTCAACGGCCCCCAGCGTCAGGCCGTCGAATGCACCGAAGGCCCGCTTTTGGTCTTGGCTGGTGCTGGATCAGGCAAAACGCGCGTGCTCACGTACCGCATCGCGCACATCCTGGAGGATCCGAACGTGGCGCCGTGGGAGATCTTGGCCATCACGTTCACCAACAAGGCGGCCGCCGAGATGCGCGAGCGCTTGCAGGGCTTGGTCGGCCCGCGCAGCCGCGGCATGTGGGTGTCCACCTTCCACAGCATGTGCGTGCGCATGCTGCGTGCCGACGCCGAGCGCCTGGGATTCTCGAAGAGCTTCACCATCTACGACACCGACGACCAGAAGCGCCTGTACAAGGAGATCATGGCCGAGCTGGACATCGACCCGAAGCGCTTTCCCATAAACGCCCTGATGAACCGCATTTCCACGGCGAAAAACGAGCTGAAGGTGCCCGGCAACTTCGCCAAGGAGGCCAACGACCCGGTGGGCAAGGTGGCCGCGCGCGTCTACGAGAAGCTGCAGGAACGCCTGAAGCAGGCTAACGCCTTCGACTTCGACGACCTTCTGCTGTACGCGTACCTGCTGCTGAAGAACCATCCCGACGTGCTCGAGGCCTATCAGCTGCGTTTCCGCTACATCATGGTGGACGAGTATCAGGACACCAACCATGCACAGTACGAGATCACACGCCTTCTGGCCGAGCAGCACGGCAACATCATGGTGGTGGGCGACGACGACCAGTCCATTTACAGCTGGCGTGGCGCCGATATCCGCAACATCCTGGAGTTCGAGAAGGATTACCCCCAGTGCACCACGGTGAAGCTGGAGCAGAACTACCGCAGCGTGGGCAACGTGCTGGCGGCGGCCAACGCCGTCATCGCGAACAACCAGCATCGCAAGGTGAAGAAGCTGTTCACCGACCAGGAAGATGGCGAGAAAATCCACGTGTACATGGCCTCCGACGAGCGCGACGAGGGCCGCTGGATCGCCGGCGAGATCGAGAAGCAGCGCCAGAAGGGGCTGTCCTACAACCAGGTGGCGGTGTTCTATCGCACCAACGCCCAGTCGCGCATGCTTGAAGATATGCTGCTGCGCGCCGGCGTTCCGTACCGCATCGTCGGCGGCACGCGATTCTTCGACCGCGCCGAGATCCGCGACGTCATGGCCTACCTCGCGTTGGTGGTCAACCCCGCCGACGACATCGCGGCCAAGCGCGTCATCAACACGCCGCGCCGCGGCATTGGCAAATCCACGGTGGAGCGCATCGAGCAGTTCGCGCGCGAGATGGACATGACGTTCATGGAGGGCGCCGAAATCGCCATCGCCGACCCCGAGCTGCGCGCCGCCACGCGCCGCAGCGTGGGGGAGTTCGTGCAGATCATCAAGGATGCGCAATCCTACTCGGGCGATCTGCGCAAGTGCATCGAGGCCGTCATCGACAAGTCCGGCTTGATCAGCGCCTTGCAAGCGGAGAACACCGACGAAGCGCGCGGGCGCGTGGAGAACATCCAGGAGTTCCTGTCCGTAGTCGACGAGTTCGTGGACACCCACGACGAAGAGGACGCCGATTACGCCGCCCCCACGGTAGGCGAGCAGGGCGGGGAAGATGAAGCCGCCGAGCCCGTGCGCGTGCTGCGCGGCGATTCCCTGGCCGACTTTTTGGAGTGGGTGCGCCTGCGCACCGACCTCGACACCATGGACGAGGACGGTCAGGCGGTCACCATGATGACGGTGCACGCCTCGAAGGGCCTGGAATTCGACTGCGTGTTCGTGGCGGGCATGGAGGAGACGCTGTTCCCGCACATGAACAGCGTCGGCGACGCCGCCGGCATCGAGGAGGAGCGCCGCCTGGCATACGTCGCCATCACACGCGCCCGCAAGGTGCTGTTCCTCACCTGTGCCTACACGCGTCAGATCTTCGGCCAGACGCAGGCTAACCCGGTGTCGCGCTTCATCCATGAGATTCCCGGCGAGCTTCGCCAGACCATGGGCGTGGGCAGCCAGGGCTTCTCCGGCACCGGTTGGGAGAAGCGCGGCAGCCGCAAGGGCATCTCCGGCAGCGGCGTGGAGGCGGGCGGCGGCCGCGTGTTCGGCCGCTCGAGCGCCAGCGCCCCCGGCGGCAGGTCCGAGCGCGAACGCCGCGAGGTGCGTACGAACCGCATCGGCGCAGGTCGTTCGGTATCGGGCGCCTACGTGCGCCCCGGCGCGGAGAAGAAGGCGGCAGCTAAGATGACCTTCGCCGCCGGCGACACCGTCGACCACAAGACGTTTGGCCGCGGCAAGGTGACGAAGGTGGACGGCGACACGCTCTACGTCCGTTTCTCCAAGTCCGGCCAAACGAAGAAGCTGCTGAAAGACTACGCGCCCATCGTCAAAATAGGGTAGGGCGAAAGCGACGGTACGATGCCGTCACGCTGCGGCCTGCATACAGAAGCGCCCCGCAAACCTCGGCGGTTTGCGGGGCGCTTCGCTTGTTGAACAGGGGACGGAGGTGTGTTCACGCTTGGGCCCCGCGGGGCGGCCGGGCAAGCGGCCGGTGGCGTTGACGCGGGTCGGCTAGTGCGCGCGGAAAGCCGGCGCTGCCGCCCGTTTACTTCCCGCACACACATGAACAGGGGACGGAGGTGTGTTCACGCTTCGCCGCGGAAAGCCGGTGTCGCAGCCCCTTACTTCCCGCACATGTGCGATTCGCACCAGGCGCAGGCGTCGGGGGTTGCCGCTAGGCCGCCCAGTGCGGATTCGCGTAGCTCGAAGGGAAGGCTGCGGCCCACCTTGTACATGGCCTCCACCGTTTGGTCGAAGCCTACCAGGTTGCCGATGCCGGCAAGCGAGGTTTGGGCGCTCACCAGCGCTGTTGCCGCGCCCGAGGCGTTGCGCTTCTGGCACGGCACCTCCACCAGGCCCGCAACCGGGTCGCATACCAGGCCCATCATGTTGGTGAGCGCGTTGCCGGCGGCGTTGAGGCATTGCTCGGGCGTGCCGCCCTCAAGCTCCACGCACGCCGCCGCGGCCATCGCCGCTGCCGACCCGATCTCAGCCTGGCAGCCGCCCTCGGCGCCGGAGACCGTGGCGTTGCGGGTGATCAGGTAGCCTACGGCGGCGGCGCAGGCCAGCGCGCGCTGCAGCTGCTCGTCGGAATACCCCTTCGCCTTCTGCAGCGCAAGCAGCACGCCGGGGATCACGCCGGCCGATCCGGCGGTGGGGGCCGCCACGATGCGGCCCATGGAAGCATTGGTCTCCAACACGGCCATCGCGTAGGCGCAGGCGCTGGCTATGGGCTCGCCGAGCACGTCGGCGCCCGAATCGCGCACCTTCGCCATGCGTTGCGCCTCTCCGCCTAAAAGCCCGCCCATGGATGCGGCCGGCGCGTCGAGCGGCAGGAACGCGGCGTCTTTCATGACGCGCAGCGCGTAGGCAAGGTATGCGCCCGTGCCGTCGACGTGCCCGCCGGCCTGCTGCACGGCCGCCTCGCGGCGCAGGAACACCTCGGAGATGGCGGCCTTCTGTGCGGCGCAAAGCGCGAGCAGCTGCGTCCCGTTCGCGAAATCAAGCGTGCGCAGGCTTTCGAGCGCCGCTGCCTGCTCGGCTTCCCCGATGGTTGCCTGGGTCTGGCCGAGCGAGGCGGCGGGGATGACGCGTACGCCGCGGATCAAGGGGTTTTCCAAGATGGTCGCCTGCGCATCGTCGTTGATACGCTGGTCGGTCTCGAGCACGGTCCATGCCGTGTCGCCGCGCTGCTCGCGGTACAGGCGGGCTGTGGCGATGTTGACGCCGTGCGCCGAAAGGCTGGTGGCGATATGCGCGAGCACGCCCGGCAGGTCGCGCTGCTGCACCACGATCGAGTGGCTCTCGCCGGTGATGTAGACGTCCACCCCGTCTATCTTGCGGATGACGGCCGCGCCGCCGCCCACGCTTTCGCCGCGCACCTCCATGCGCCCACCCTCGGCGGTGTCGATGACGATGTCGATGGTGTTGGGGTGCTCGTAGTCGTCGCAGTCGGGCAGGGGGATGAACGTGAAGTCGAGCCCCGCTTCGCGGGCGTGCGCGAACGAGTTGCGGATGCGCAGGTCGTCGGGTGCGAAGCCGAGCATGCCGGCGACTAGGGCCTTATCGGTGCCGTGGCCGGTTAGCGTATGCGCGAAGCTGCCGAGCAGGCGGAACTCCACGTGCGCCGGCAGTTCGCCGGCCAGTTTGCGCGCCATGTACGCGATGCGCAGCGCGCCGGCGGTGTGGCTGCTCGAAGGCCCCACCATCACCGGCCCGATGATATCGGTCAACCCAATCGTCTCCATGTTCGCTCCTTCGCGCATCGCCGCCTTATGCGGTCGTTTCCGTTTCCGTACACTATACCGGCTTGCCGCCGGCGCGCGTAGCGGTTTACGCACGGTTAACGGTTCCAACACGTGGAGGAACCGTGCTCGGCGCCGGGCCGCCTACATGGTGGCGGCCGTCGCGCTCGATGCTGTGTCGGCGACACGGAGGGGTGGCGGATGCTGCGCCCGAACACCGCTTGCATCTCCCGTTTGCGCCCGGTTCGTGGCAGTTCCCTAGGGTTTTGAACATGTGCTGCAAGCGAGGTTATAATGAGTGGTCGGCATTGCGTCTATTTGCGAACGCTGCGCCGAAAAGGGTAGGACGATGAAGGGCCGGGCGTAACCCGGCTAGCGAAGGAGCGATCACATGGCGGCACCCATCCTGGTGTTCGGTCACAAGAACCCCGACAACGATGCCATCAGCGCAGCTGTTGGCTATGCGTACCTGAAAAACGAGCTGGCCAAGCGCGCTGGTTCCGACGCCGTCTACGAGGCATGCCGTCTGGGCGGCCTTCCGCCGGAGACCGAGTGGATCCTGGGCGAGAACGGCATCGAGGCGCCGCGTCTGATCGAGTCTCTTTCCGAGGGCCAGCAGGTCATCCTCGTCGACCACAACGAGGCGCTGCAATCCGCCGACGGCCTTGACGCCGCCGAGATCGTCGAGATCGTCGACCATCACCGTCTGGGAGGCCTGGTCACCGCGCAGCCGCTGCGCTTCAACGCCAAGCCCGTCGGCTCCACCGCCGCTATCGTGGCGCGCGAGTTCGAGATCGAGGGCGTGGAGCTGCCGAAGGGCATCGCCGCGCTGCTGCTCGGCGCCATGCTCACCGACACCGTCATCATGAAGTCGCCCACCACCACCGACTTCGATCGCGACATCATCGCCCGCACGGCCGCTGCCGTGGGCGTCGACCCGGTCGAGTACGGCATGTCCATCTTCAAGTGCCGCTCCAACCCCGCCGAGCTGCCCGTCGACAAGCTGGTCAACGCCGACGCCAAGGAGTTCGAGCTGTCCAACGGCAACAAGGTCTACATCGGCCAGTACGAAACGGTCGACCTGCAGGCCGTGCTCGGCCGCGAGGCCGAGATCCGCGAGGCCATCAAGGGCCTGGTCGCGGACAAGGGCTACCAGTTCGTGCTGTTCTTCGCCACCGACATCCTGGCCGAGGGCAGCCAGTTCATCTGCGAGGGCGACACCGACTTCGTCAACCGCGCCTTCGACATCGACTGCACCGGCAAGTCCGTCTGGATGCCCGGCGTGCTCTCCCGCAAGAAGCAGGTGGCCGCACCCATCCTGGCGCTCTAACCCTGCGTTAGCAAACGTCATCGCACAAGGAAGCCCCCGCGCAAACGCGCGAGGGCTTCCTTTCGTTTCAGGACGCATTCCGGACGCTTTGGGGACGTAGCGTTATCTGTCAGGTTTATTTCCGCTCTGCCTTCGCCTGCCGGCCGTCCCCATCTTGCTGCGCGATCCACGCATCCCGGGCGTCCGGCTTCCGCTTGCGAGGCCCCATCCTGCCTCACGCGTTCGCTTCTTCCATGCGGCGCCTTATGAAGTCGAGCAGGAACGCGTGGAACTCGGCGGCTTTCTGGCCGAGCGGGTGTTTGGCCGTCTCTACCACGATATCGCGTGCGAACCCGGGATCCGCGATCGGCGCCAGCGCCACGTCCGACCCTTCCAGCGCACCCCAGCTGCGTTCAGGCCAAAACCCCACGCCAAGCCCCAGCGCGATGAACTTGCGGACCACATCGGGGCTGTCCGACTCGAACACCACGTTCGGTGCGAACCCCGCCTTCAGGCACAGTTCGTCGCACACCCCGCGGAATCCGCGCGTCCCCGCCAGACATACGAACGGCGCGTCGGCGAAATCCGCCAAAGACGCCGCGTTACCCTTCGCCTGCTCCTTGGGGATGGCCAGGCATATGCGCTCGCGAAACACCTGGGATGTACGCGCATCCGGTTTTGCCGCGGCCCCGCGGGCCTCCGTGCGCACCCGCACGTCCCAGCGGGCCTCGCTGTTCGCCTGGTTGATGACGAAGGCGGCCTGCGGAACCGTCGCGCGAAACGCCGCGATGGCGTCGACGGTCATGGACGTGGCGGCCTCGACGTCGATACGCACCGTGTTGCGCTCCTGGCCCTTTGCCTGGGCAATGACCTGGGGAATCTCGTCGAACGCGGCAAGCAACGGCGTCACCTTGCTCTCAAGCGCCTCGCCGCAGGGGGTGAGGCGTATGTTGCGCCCGGCGCGCTCGAACAGCTTCGCATCCAACTCGCCCTCAAGACGGCGGATGGCCTGCGTCAGCGCCGGCTGAGCCACGCCAAGGCGCTTCGCCGAGTTCGTCATATGCTGGGTTTGCGCCACCTCGTGAAAATAGCGCAGCTGCAACAGCTCCATGCGCACCTCCTTCAGCCTCAATGTGACGATAACGCGCAGATTATGGAAAGCGCTTAACCTATAACGTTGACAGTTTTACCATAGCAAATCGCCGAGGGCATGCGCCCGCGGCGAACCTGCAGAATACCACCAAGGGAGATGACGAAAATGGCAGAGGCGCTTGAGGCGATCATGCTCATTTGCTTCGGGCTTTCGTGGCCTATGAACGCATACAAGAACTTCAAGGCCCGTACGGCTGCGGGAACCAGTTGGCAGTTCATCTTGCTGATCACGCTCGGCTATTTCGCCGGCATCGCCGCGAAGTTCGTGTCCGGCACCATCAACTGGGTGCTTGCCGTGTATTTCATCAACGTCGTCTGCATCGCCGCAAATTGGGTTGTGTACTTCCGTAACTGCGCCATCGACCGTGAGCGCGATCGACTGCGCAAAGAGGAGGACGCGCAGGACGCCATGGCGCAAGCGCGCGCCGCGCGATAACGGCGCCTCCCTGCGCCGCGTGATCGTTTCAAGCAGTCCTTGCGTTCGCGCGGGCGCTGGCCTATATCTATATATGAACCATTTCGGAAAGCCGCCTGAGCGCGGCTTTCCGCGTATCCCGGTGAATCGACATCCCGATGAACCGACATCCTGACTGAAAGGGGAACCTGTGAAGCCCGATCGCCTGCTCGATCTGTTCTGCGAACTTGCGCGCATCGAAAGCCCGTCGCGTCGTGAGGCCCTTATGGCGAAACGATGCAAGGCCGAGTTGGAAGGGCTGGGGTTTGCCGTCCGCTTCGATGATTCCGCGGAACGGACCGGTTCCGACACGGGCAACCTGATCGCTTTCCGCGCCGGCAGCGCCGCCGGCGCCGTGGCGTTGTGCGGGCATATGGACACCGTGCGCCCCTGCAAGGGGATCGAACCTGTAGTGGAAGACGGCGTGATTCGCAGCGCGGGGGATACCATCCTCTCTGCCGACGACAAGGCTGGCGTAGCCGCCATCTTCGAGGGCGTTCGCAGCCTCATCGAAGCGGGTGAGGCGCTTCCGGATGTGCATGTCGTCCTGACCACGTGCGAAGAGATGCACCTGCTGGGCGCCGGCGCGCTCGATACGTCGTCTTTGCCGGAAGGCACGCCGTGCTACGTATTGGACGCCGACGGCGATCCGGGCACCATCATCAACCAGGCACCGTGCCATTGCACGTTCACCGCAACCTTCCGCGGAAAGTCGGCGCATGCCGGCGTCGAGCCCGAGCGCGGCGTCTCGGCGCTTGCCATGGCGGCGCAGGCGGTCTGCCATATGCCCTTGGGGCGCATTTCCGCGCATACCACGTCCAACGTAGGCGTCATCGAGTGCGATGGGGCCACGAACGTGGTGCCCGGCACTTGCTGGCTGTCGGGCGAATGCCGTTCCACCTCCCTTGAGCGCGCCCGTGCCGAGCGCAGCGCCATGGACGAGGCCATGCGCGCGGCCGCGGCGCAGGCCGGCGGCAGCGTCGACATCGAGTGGCGCACCGACTACCTTCCTGTCTCCTACGCCTCTGACCACCCGTTGGTCGAAGGCGTCATGCGCGCGGCCCTGGCGGCTGGGCTGCGTCCCCGCCTTGCCGCATCCGGCGGAGGAGCGGATGCGAACATCTTGGCGGGACGTGGCGTGTCGGCGATCACGCTTGCCACGGGTATGGCCAACTACCATTCCTGCGACGAATACATCACCGTGGACAATCTGAACGTCTGCGCGCGTCTGGTCGAGCAGCTCGTGCTCGAGGCTCGCGAATAGCGGCTCTTCCGCGCCGAGAGCGGTTTCGCCGACGGGGAAGGGCCCAGGGAGGCGCTGCCGGCGTCCTTGAAACGTCGGTTTCACGCCCGTTGCAGGGCTTGCCGGGATGCGCGACGACCATGCCGATCAGGGCCGGGCACCGTTTCGCAACTTTTGCAACAACTTTTTGCGAATTTGTGTGCAAAACGTGCATCGCGGAACCACAAAACGTTGCATGACCAGCCAAAACAAGGTACAATACCAATAGACACACCCGGGTGCGTGGCGTTTGACAGCCCCTATACCCGGTGATAAAGTTCCAACTCGCGCTCCGAAAGGGGCAGGGTTTTCGTGTGCGTATCAGCTGAACGCACTTGGAAACCCGCGAGTAATGCGGCGGTGGTCTCGTACACCGCCGGAGGCAAATATAGAAGGAGAAGATTTTGCCTACCATCAACCAGCTGGTCCGCAAGGGCCGCAAGAAGTCGGTCGACAAGAAGAAGACGCCGGCTCTGAAGGGCAACCCGCAGAAGCGTGGCGTGTGCACCCGCGTGTACACCACCACCCCCAAGAAGCCGAACTCGGCTCTGCGTAAGGTCTGCCGTGTGCGCCTGGTCAACGGCATGGAGGTCACGGCCTACATCCCCGGCATCGGCCACAACCTGCAGGAGCACTCCATGGTGCTCATCCGCGGCGGTCGTGTTAAGGACCTCCCCGGTGTGCGCTACAAGGTCATCCGCGCCGCGCTGGACTGCGCCGCCGTGGACAACCGCAAGCAGGCTCGCAGCCGCTACGGTGCCAAGCGCCCGAAATAAGTAACCGTTAAGACGCGCGGGTTGTATGAAAGCGCCTCTCCCGAAAGGGTCGGGAAGGCGGCAACCTAATGGGAAGGAGAAAGCTTCCCCGAAGCGCGCAGGAATCAGAAGGAGTTTTACATGCCGCGTCGTGCAGCAGCAGTCCGCCGTGAAGTTCAGCCGGACGCCGTCTACAACAACCGCCTTGTCACCCAGTTGATCAACAAGATCCTGCTGGACGGCAAGAAGTCCACCGCCGAGGGCATCGTCTACGGTGCTTTCGAGCTGGTTCAGGCCAAGACGGGCGAGGATCCGCTGGCTATCTTCAAGAAGGCCATGGACAATGTCCGCCCCACCCTCGAGGTCAAGCCGAAGCGTGTCGGCGGCGCCACCTACCAGGTGCCGATGGAGGTCAACTCCCGCCGCGCCACCACGCTGGCCATTCGCTGGATCGTGGACTTCTCCCGTAAGCGCAAGGAGCACACCATGAAGCAGCGCCTGGCTGCTGAGATCATGGACGCCGCCGAGAACACCGGCGCCTCCGTTAAGAAGCGCGAGGACCTGTACAAGATGGCCGAGTCCAACCGTGCGTTCTCGCACTATCGCTTCTAGGGCGTGACCTAACATGGCTAAAGCTAATGATCTGAAACTCACGCGTAACTTCGGCATCATGGCCCACATCGATGCCGGTAAGACCACCACTACCGAGCGTATCCTGTACTACACGGGCAAGACGCACAAGATCGGCGAGGTGCACGACGGCGCCGCTACCATGGACTGGATGGTCCAGGAGCAGGAGCGCGGCGTGACCATCACCGCTGCCGCCACCACGTGCTTCTGGAAGAAGGACGACGAGACGTACCGCTTCCAGATCATCGACACCCCCGGCCACGTGGACTTCACCGCAGAGGTCGAGCGCTCCCTGCGCGTCCTCGACGGCACCGTCGCCGTCTTCGACGCTGTTGCAGGTGTGCAGCCGCAGTCCGAGACCGTGTGGCGTCAGGCCGAGAACTACGGCGTGCCGCGCATCGCGTTCATTAACAAGTACGACCGCGTCGGCGCAGACTTCGAGCATGCTATCCAGACCATGAAGGATCGTCTGCATGCCAACGCCGTCGCCGCTCAGCTGCCCATGGGCGCCGAGGACAACTTCTGGGGCGTCATCGACCTGGTCACCATGACCGCTTGGGACTTCAAGGCCGACGACAAGGGCATGACCTACCCTGAGCCCATGGATGCCATCCCCGCAGAGTTCGCCGACGAGGCCGAGCTGGCTCACCAGGAGCTGGTCGAGGCTGCCGCCGACTGCGATGATGAGCTTATGGAGAAGGTCCTCATGGAGGAGGAAATCTCCGTCGAGGAGCTGAAGGCTGCTCTGCGCAAGGGCGTCATCGCCTGCAAGATCAATCCCGTGTTCGTGGGCTCCGCCTACAAGAACAAGGGCGTCCAGGAGCTGCTCGACGCCGTCGTCGACTACCTGCCGGCTCCCGTCGACGTTCCCGCCATCAAGGGCACCATCCCCGGCACCGACGAGGAGGACGAGCGTCCTTCCGACCCGAAGGCCCCGTTCAGCGCCCTGGCGTTCAAGATCATGACCGACCCGTTCGTGGGTAAGCTGACCTACCTGCGTGTGTACTCGGGCTCCCTTGACGCCGGTTCCTACGTGACCAACGCCACGAAGGACAAGAAGGAGCGCGTCGGCCGTCTGCTGCAGATGCACTCCAACCAGCGCGTCGACATCGATTCCTGCTCCGCTGGCGACATCGTCGCCGTCGTCGGCCTGAAGAACACCACCACCGGTGACACCCTGGCCGATGACAACGCTCCGATCATCCTGGAGTCCATGGAGTTCGCCGACCCGGTTATCGACATCGCCGTCGAGCCGAAGACCAAGGCCGACCAGACCAAGATGGAGATCGCCCTGCAGAAGCTGGCCGAGGAGGACCCGACCTTCCGCGTGTCCACCAACCATGAGACCGGCCAGACCATCATCGCCGGCATGGGCGAGCTGCACCTGGAGATCATCGTCGACCGCCTGATGCGCGAGTTCAAGGTCGAGGCAAACGTCGGCAAGCCGCAGGTTGCCTACCGCGAGCGTCCGGGCCACGAGGTCCTCTCCGCCGAGGGCAAGTTCGTCCGCCAGTCCGGCGGCCGCGGCCAGTACGGCCATGCGGTCATCAACATGTACCCGCAGGAG
>ERZ1034920.1171-NODE-1171-length-17669-cov-15.931134_pt1 | contig 17669 bp, 11 predicted proteins | sample MGYA00520688_ERZ1034920 | MGnify/ENA primary metagenome ERZ1034920 (study PRJEB33766, sample SAMN09781785) | gut metagenome | biome: gut microbiome | host: Homo sapiens | place: Madagascar | study: EMG produced TPA metagenomics assembly of the PRJNA485056 data...
AGATTCACGCGCTTAGATATAGAATTCATGGTCCAGATTCCTGGGCCCATTATAATGCTTGAGATAAGACACTAGCAGCCCCGTGCGAGTGATTCTATCCTCAGGCACGCTAACCGCCAGGCACCCAACAGCCCGCAACTCCCGCTAATACAAAAAACCGGCAGCAGCTGCTGCCGGTCTCTATCACGGATCGATTTCTTTTTTTCTTGTCAGTTTGGCCTGCTCGAAGTGCATGCTTCTCGTATGGATCGTATGGACCCAGCCCTTCTTGTGCCGGTCCTTCCAGCCAAGGATGGTGACGGGAATCCAGGAGTACATGAAGATGGGGTAAATGAGCCAGTAGAAATAAATCTTCAGAGGCACTTCGATCTGCAGCAGCACGATGAGTGGCACTACGGACTGGATGAAGCCCAGCACCGCCCAGAACTGGCGGGGAACCAGCACATCGTTGTAGAGAATCACCGTGAAGCAGGGATAGAACATGTTGATGTAGGTCATCACCAGGTAGAAGGTGGAGAGCAGCAGGAAATAGTTCTGCAGGAGCTGCATAATGCCGTCCAGGATGACGATGCTGTGGCGCTTGATGCCTTCCTTTAAAAGGATGGGGATATAGCGCTCGGAGCAGTCGAACTGGCCCTGGGCCCATCTTTTTCTCTGGCGGCAGGATGCCATGAAGCCCAGCGGCTTTTCATCGTAAATGATGGCGTCATGGACCCAGCAGGTACGGATGCCGTGGGAGAGACATTTCATGGAAAATTCCATGTCTTCCGTAAGGCAGTCGCAGCCCCAGCCGTATTTCTTTACAATATCCGCTGCAATGCACATGCCTGTGCCGCCGAGGCAGGAGGACAGGCCCAGATTGTACTTGCCCAGATGCCACAGGTGGTTAATGGTCCAGAAGGCAATGGCAAAGGTGCCGGATACCCAGGTATCGGTAGGATTCTTGGCGGACAGATAGCCCTGCAGCACTTTCTGGCCTTTCAGGAGACGGTTATTCATGACCGCCAGGAAATCCAGGTGCACCAGGTTGTCCGAGTCAAAGACGCAGAAGGCGTCGTAGCCCTTATTCAGGGCAAAAATTTTCGGGAATACCCAGTCCATGGCATAACCCTTGCCCACCAGTTCCTTGTTCGTCCGTTCGAAGACGTAGGCCCCGTGCTGCCGGGCGATGTCGGCGGTATGGTCGGTGCAGTTATCGGCGATCACATAGACATCGTAGAGTTCCTTCGGATATTTCAGGAGTTTCAGGTTTTCCAGGAGGTCCGCCAGCACCATTTCTTCGTTGTGGGCAGGAATGACCACGGCGAAGCGGCTCTTAGGCGGCGCCAGATTTTTTTCTTTTCGATGCCACATGCCGAATACAGCAATGACTGTGTAGTAAATGGTAAAGAAAGCCACAATCAGCTGCACAGGGATCATGATTATATCGAGTATGTGAGTCATCATTCGTTTCCTTCGCCATCTCCTCCGGCCATTCTTTTATTTCTCTTTGCTTTCCGTTTCGCCTTTCTGCGGTTCAGGAAGGTATTCATCATGCCGAACATGATATAGCCGGCGCAGAGGGCAGCTGCCCATACAGGCCAGTAGAAAATGGTGCAGATAATGAAAAATGCAAGGCAGATGAGGAGTGCCGGCAGATGAAGCTGGTCGGCGCTGGCTCCCTTGTTGTCGGGATAGTGGATTTCACTGACCATGAGGAAGGCCAGAAGGAGGACGCAGAGTACGGCCAGCCAGTTCCAGATCTTAATGCCCGAGAGCACGTAGGACGCCACAATGACGCCGGTGGTCGGGCAGGGAAGACCTTCGAAGTAGCCGTGTACGCTGGTAACCTTTACGTTGAACCGGGCCAGGCGGAAGGCACAGAAGGTGCCCAGAAGGGCGCAGGGAATGAATCCCAGGGGCCCCAGCTCATGAAGCTGGTAGGCATACATGAGGGCGCCGGCAGCAATGCCGAAGGAAATATCATCGGACAGGGAGTCCAGTTCCACCCCCATGGGGCCTGCGGTATGGAGGGCTCTTGCCACCCTGCCGTCAAGGGCATCTGCCACCATGGCGATAAGAATAAATACTGCTGCCGTTTTGAAATTTCCCTGTATGGACATCATAATCGACAGCCCGCCGAACAATGCATTCGTGGCGGTTACTGCATTTGCAATCCAAGATTTGTTCACTTATTTCAGCCTCCCTACGACCGTCAGACCACCTTTGACCTTATCCCCTTTTTTCACACAGATTTCGCAGTCACCGGGGATGTAGAGCTCCGTGCAGGAACCGAACTTAATCATTCCGTACAGTTCCCCCTTCACCAGCTTGTCCCCCAGGTTCTTCCAGGAAACCACCCGTCTTGCCAGGATGCCGGCAATAAGGATGACCAGAATGGACCGGTTCTTACCGGTGATACCGATGGCTCCCCTTTCGTTTTCAAAGCCCACGCCCTCTTTGTAGGCGGGAAGGAAACGGCCCTGGGTATAGGACTGGTACTTGATTTCCCCTTCCATGGGGCTGCGGTTGCAGTGCACATCGAAAATGGAGAGGAAAATGGTAATCTTATGGCATTTCTCGCCAAGGAAGGTATCTTCCTCCACATCATGGGACACATCCACCACCGTACCGTCTGCCGGCGACACCAGGATGTCGTCGCCGGGAACGATTTTGTTATTTCTGGGCGGGCAGCGGAAGAAATAGGTAAAATACAGGCACAGCACAAAGGGTATCACAGCCAGGTAGTACCATTTCAAATAGCAGAGCACCGCTCCGATAAGGAAGGTTACCGCTATGAAAGGGTAGCCTTCCTGTAATATGATAGGTTTTTTCAGCATCACTTACTCCCGCGTTCTTTTTTCCATTTTTTGACAGCCCGCATAAACCGCGGAAGTGCCATCATACGGCCGATGCGGCTGGGCTGCAGGTACAGCCGGTAAGCCCATTCCAGCCGGTGTCTCTGCATCCAGAGAGGCGCCCTTTTCAGGTTGCCGCTCATGACGTCGAAAACGCCGCCGATACCCATGGAAAGGAGCCCCAGCTCCTCCCTGTGGGCATAGAGCCACTTTTCCTGCTTGGGCACGCCAAGGCCTGCAAATAGGAGCTTCGCGCCGCTCTTCTTGATATCTTCGATGATTTTCTTTTCTTCTTCTTTATTGAAATAGCCGTCGTGGCAGCCTACCAGGGAAAAACTTCCGTGTTCCTCCATGAATTTTTTGGCCGCCTTCGCCGCCACCCCCGGGTTTCCGCCAAGGAAATACACCGGCCAGTTCATGGCAGATGCCCTTTTCAGAAGCTCCACTGTAAGATCCGCTCCGGTTACCCGCTCGGGGAAGGGGGTGCCCAGCTGCTCGCCGGCCCAGAGAACGCCGGCGCCGTCAGGAACTACCAGATCCGCCCCGTTCAGTATGCGGGCCAGATCCCTGTCCTCCTGGGCTATCATAATCATTTCCGCATTGGCTGTGGCAATCATGGATGGTTTTCCCTCCATGATTCTCTCTTCCGCAAAGGCCAGTGCTTCCTTCATGGTTACCGCATGGATGCGGATATCCATGACTACATGGGATGTCAATGTTCTATCCTTCATTTCGTACTGTAATTCGGTGCTTCCTTCGTAATGCTTACATCATGGGGATGGCTTTCACGGAGGCCGGCGCCGGTGATTTCGATAAACTGGGTTTCTTCATTCATGGTCTTAATGTCCGGCGTGCCGCAGTAGCCCATGGACGCACGGAGACCGCCGATAAGCTGGAAGAGCACATCGGACACATGGCCCTTGTAGGGGATCTGCCCTTCGATGCCTTCCGGCACCAGCTTCTTGGCATTCTGCTGGAAATACCGGTCCTTGCTTCCTGCCTGCATGGCTCCCAGGGAACCCATACCGCGGTAAGCCTTGTATTTCTTGCCCTGGTAAATGATGGTTTCTCCCGGGCTTTCATCGGTGCCTGCCAGAAGATTGCCCAGCATGACGGAGGAGGCGCCGGCGCCCAGTGCCTTGGCAATATCACCGGAGTACTGGATACCGCCATCGGCAATAATGGGCACGCCTGTGCCTTCTGCCGCTCTGGCGCAGTCATAAACCGCCGTAATCTGGGGAACGCCGATACCTGCCACCACGCGGGTGGTGCAGATGGAGCCGGGGCCGATGCCTACCTTTACCGCATCCACCCCTGCTTCGATGAGGGCCTTGGTGGCATCATAGGTAGCCACATTGCCTGCGATGAGTTCCAGATGGGGGAAATCCTTCCGCAGACGGCGGATGGTCTGAAGCACCCCTTCACTGTGGCCGTGGGCGGTGTCGATGACAAGCACGTCCGCCCTGGCAGCCAGGAGGGCCTCCACCCTTTCTTCCACATCGGGAGTCACGCCGATGGCAGCAGCTGCCAGAAGACGGCCGTCTTCATCTTTTACGGCGTTTGGATACTTCTTCATCTTTTCAATATCCCTGATGGTAATGAGTCCCTTCAGGTATCCGTCCTTATCCACCAGCGGCAGCTTTTCAATGCGGTGGGCCTTCAGGATTTCCTTGGCTTCTTCAATGGTTGTATTTTCCGGTGCCGTCACCAGGCCATCGGATGTCATGATGTCGCTGATGGGGCGGGAAAGGTCTGTTTCAAAGCGCATATCACGGTTGGTGATAATGCCTACCAGCTTCCCTTCCTCCGTAATGGGCACGCCGGAAATATGGTACTTGTTCATGAGCTCATCCGCATCGGCCAGGGTATTGTCCGGAGCCAGGTAGATGGGGTCCACAATGACGCCATGCTCGGAACGCTTGACCAGCTTCACTTCCCGGGACTGTTCATCTATGCTCATATTCTTGTGAATGACGCCGATACCGCCTTCACGGGCCATGGCAATGGCCATTTCCGCTTCCGTCACCGTATCCATGCCGGCACTCATAATAGGAATATTGAGACGGATATGTCTTGTGAGGTTCGTGCTCACGTCCACGTCCCTTGGAAGAACGGTGGAATGGGCAGGAATCAGGAGCACATCGTCAAAAGTAAGTCCTCTCTTGCCAAACTTGTCTGCTCTCATCATAGCCTCCATTTTCTTGAAATCAGTGATTCCTCTTTCATTGTTCAGGTATATGATTTTGAATCCATTAATTTCATTATTATAGCATAAATAAAAGGTACAGGAAAACAGGGAAATGCAAATGGCCCTACTCTTCCTCGTAAAGCCGTTTGAAAAATGCGCCGCCGAAGCGGTGGGACAGCTCTTCTTTGAAATCGGCGCCGCCGTCCACCGCCCGCTTTGCTTCCTTTCTGGCCATTTCCAGAAGGGGCAGGTCCCTTACGATATCCGCCGCCTTCAGGTCCGGCATGCCATGCTGGTGGTAGCCGAAGAATTCACCGGACCCCCGCAGGAGGAGATCCTTCTCCGACAGGAGGAAGCCGTCCTGGATCTCGCACATAAGCTTCATCCGCGTTTCCGTCACTTCGTTATGATTATCGGAGTAAAGAATGCAGTAGGACTGGGATTTTCCTCTGCCCACCCGGCCCCGCAGCTGGTGGAGCTGGGACAGGCCGAACCGGTCCGCCCCGTAGACGAACATGATGGTGGCATTGGGCACATTCACCCCGACTTCAATCACCGACGTGGCCACCAGCAGATTGATTTTCCCGCCGTGGAAATCCTCCATCACCTTTTCCTTGTCGCTGTTCTTCATGCGGCCATGCACCAGTCCCACCTGGAACATGGGAAATACCTTATCCTTCAGCTCCTCGTACACCGCCACCGCGGAAGCCAGATCCTGCTTCTCGCTTTTTTCCACCAGCGGGCACACCACATACACCTGATGGCCTGCCGTCATTTCACGGCCCATGAAATTGAATACCCTTCGGAGCATACTGCTGCCGATGGCATAGGTCTTTACCGGATGACGTCCCGGCGGCATGCCCCGGATGGAGGATACGTCCAAATCCCCGTAAATGGAAAGGGCCATGGTGCGGGGAATGGGGGTGGCCGTCATGACCAGGGTATGAGGACAGCCGCCCTTGGTTTCCAGAGCCTTCCTCTGCCTTACGCCGAAGCGGTGCTGCTCATCGGTAATCACAAGGCCCAGGTGGGCAAAGACCACATCCTTCTCAATGAGGGCATGGGTGCCGATAAGCACATCGATGGAACCGTCCAGCAGCCCCTGGAGGATTTCATTTCTTTCCTTCGTCTTCGTCTGGCCGGAAAGATAGGCCACATGGATAGGAAGACCCCTGTAGAACTCCTGGAAGGTATGGTAATGCTGGCCTGCCAGCACCTCCGTAGGCGCCATGAGGGCGCCCTGGTAGCCGTTTTCCACGATTTTCGCCAGGGCCAGGGCCGCCACCGCCGTCTTGCCGCTGCCCACGTCCCCCTGGATGAGGCGCTGCATGGGGATGAGCCCTTCCATGTCATCCTCTATATCTGAAAAAGCCTGCCGCTGCCCTTCGGTGAGACGGAAGGGGAAATGGTCCCGCACCGCCTGCACCAGCTTTCCCGACGGCGCGCACTTGATACTCAGCACCTGCTTTTCCCTTTTCTTCCGAAGAAGGAGGATACCTGCCTGCATGAAAAAGAGCTCCTCGAAGGCCGTGCGCCGGCGGGCCTCCTTCTGCTCCTCCCAGTTTTTGGGATTGTGCATGGCCCGGGCCGCCTCCAGCCGCCCCATGAGATGCTGCCGCTTCAGCGTTTCCACCGGCAGATTTTCCTCCATATCCTCCACATGGTCCAGGGCAAAGGAAATCATGTTCCTCATCTGGCTGATGCGGATGCCCTCGGTGAGAGGATACACCGGCACCAGCTTCCGGAAGGAGGGAAGCTCATCGGGGGAAATGAATTCCGTTTCCGCGCCGGATATCTGGAGCTTTCCGTAATTGTACTCAATTCTGCCGTAGGCCAGCACGTAGGTGCCCTTCCGGAAGGCCTCCCCCTTCCAGGGCTGGTTGAAATACACCAGTGTCACGGCGCCGGTGCCGTCGATGAGGAGCACATTCACTATGGTCAGCCCCCGGCGGGGCGTGATTTTCCTCATGTCCGCCACCTGTCCGTAAATGACAGCCTCGTCGTCGGGACGAAGCTCTTCCATCTTCGTAATTTTCGTCCAGTCCTGGTAGCGCCTGGGGTAGAAGGAAACCAGGTCCTCCACCGTGGCAATGCCAAGCCTTGAGAGCTTTGCCTTCATGCTGGGCCCTACGCCCTTGATATACTGCACGGAATCTGATAAATGCATAACAAGCCCTTCCCAAAAACAGCCCGGTCTGATACCATATACAGGTACCCCTTCCTGCAGGACAAAAGCCCTTTCCCGCTGCCGGGCAGAAACAGTTCTGCTTCTTTTATTATATTCCTGAAAATTGATTACGTAAAAGACTTGCTTAAAAAAAGTAATTGTGATATATTATGAATGTTGCAATTACGGAAGTGCAAGGAGGTGTAGCACATGGCTAACTACTGTGAAGTTTGCGGCAAGAAAACCGCTACGGGATTCAACGTATCCCATTCCCATCTGAAAACAAAGAGAACCTGGAAACCGAATATCCAGAGAGTTCGCGTACTGGTAGACGGACAGGTCAAGAGAATGAATGTCTGCACTCGTTGCCTTCGTTCTCATAAAGTAAACAGAGACATCTGATTTATTGGCATTTTCGGCCGGCGGAAGCCGGCTTTTTTGCTGTCTATCTATAAAAAAATGAAAAGGAGCGGTGAAATCATAGATTCTGTGATTTCACCGCTCCTTTCTTTGATTCATCTTCCCTTCACCCAGGGATGGTTGGACCGCCGGTGGCGGATCCGCCTTCTTCCCCAGGGAGAAATGACTCTTCTTGTGACAGGGCCCACCTCTTCCTTATGAAGATCAGACAGGTCACCTTTTAATTCCTCATTCGCTTTTAGTTTTTTCGTCAGGGGAAGCAGCAGCTTCTTCAGCTTTTCCAGTACCTTCAACGCTTTTGTCATCCTTCCCGGCAGCCTCGGCTTCCTGCTGTTTCTGCCTTGCCCTTTCCTCGATTTTTGCCCGGTACTCCCCGGCAGCAGTCACCACCGTGTCCCTGGCCTGACTGGCAGCCTGGGCAGCGGCTTCCTTGTAATAATTGGCGGACTCCACTACCTTATCGGAAATCTCCTGGGCTCTGGCCTGGGCTGTTTCCGCCTGCTCCTGGGCCTGGATTTTCAGCTTGTTCGCCTGGATTTTTGCCTCCTGCATCTGTACACGGGCCTGGGCCTTCAGCTTGTCGGACTTCAGCTTCATCTGCTGGGACTGGATTTCAGACTGGCGCTTCATTTCTTCCGTCTTCTTCTGAAGCTCCTCCATCTGCTCCCTGGCCTGGGCCTTCATTTCATCCGCCCGGCGGGCAGCATCCTTCCTGAACTCCCTGGACTTGATGCGGGCAATGGCCTGCAGATCCCGGGCCGTCTTTTCCGCCGTTTCCTGGGCCACTTCAGAAGCGCCAAGGGCGGTATACTTTGCCTTCTCGATCTGCTCGTCGGTGACGCCTGCCTTCTTCAGCGCATCCACCAGCTTATTTCCCAGAATGCCGGCAGATTCCGTGAGCTGGCGGGCCAGCTTGTCCACCGCTTCATGGGCCTTTTCCGGATATACCTCATCCCAGCTCTTCTTCAGGTCCGCTGTGAAATCCTTCTTCTCGTCGCCCAGAGGCTCATCCTTCTTCGGATTCTCCTCCAGCTCCTTCACATCCTTTTCCCCTTCCGCCTTTTCTTCCTCAAACACAGCGCGGTAGGGCTTCGTATCATCGGGCATTCCGTCCTTGATCCAGCGCTGGGCCGCCTTGCCGATGCCATAGGTGACAGACACGCCGATGGGAATCTGCATGAGGGAAATAGGAATCAGCGTAGCCAGGGTGGAACCTACCACCGTAGCTCCCAGGGAACCGATGAAGGACAGCACTGCCTTCTGGTTCAGCTCCACGCCGTATACAGAGCCGATTTTGGAAATCATATACACTTCATTGGCCACCAGGGCTGCGGTGCCCAGAAGAGGAGCCGCCACAATCACACCGGCACGGCCGGAAGCCCAGCGGATGAGGCTTTCCGCCTCCTTATCCCTGTCATCGATGATATTCACTTCCATATCCGGCTCCGGAGAATCCACATGCACCTCTTCCGTTTCCTCTGCTGCCGGCGCAGGCACCCTGGCCTCTTCCTTCTCTGCCGGAAGACCGGCTTCTGTCTTTTCCGCCGGAAGGCCGGCCTTCTCCTTCTCCAGAGGCAGTCCGGCTGCCTCCTTTTCCATGGGCGGCTTTGCCGTTTCCTTTACTTCAGGAGCTGCTTCGGGACGAACAACCGGTGTCTTTTCCATATCTCTTTCTTCGCTCATAGAAACCTCCCTGCCCGGACAACCGGGCCGTAAACCATGAATCTGCCAATGTAAAGAATGGCTGATGTATCGTGATTTCAAACCATTACTTATCTCTATTATACCTAAAATCATCAAAAGCACCAATAGAAATTCTTATTTCGCATACACCTGCCATAAGGAAACGGATGACACTATGTCCCTGCTCCATCGTCTTTTCAAATAAAGAACTGCACAGGAATGACACGGCGGCAGGCTGATTACTGTCATTGTCAAAGGATTCTCATGACTTTATCGCCACCTGTCCCATCGTCATTTCGAGCGGAGGGCAGCGCCGAGATGACACAGCAGTTCTTGGAGCTAGTGAAGAGGAGTCGAGAAATCTCCCTCCTTTCAATCATACGGGCTGCAGAGTGGCAGGAGATCTCTCGACTCAGAGTTTCAATGAGACATGGCCACTTCTCCCCACATTGCGGCTTATACCTCCGCTCGAGATGACGCAGCGGCAGCCCCTTACTGTCATTGTCAAAGGAACCTCATGACTTTGTCGCCACCTGTCCCATCGTCATTTCGAGGGGAGGGCTGCACAGAAATGGCGCGGCGGCAGGCTGCTTACTGTCATTGTCAAAGGATTCTCATGACTTTATTGCCACCTGTCCCATCATCATTTCGAGGGGAGGGCTGCACAGAAATGGCGCGGCGGCAGGCTGCTTACTGTCATTGTCAAAGGATCCTCATGACTTGATTGCCACCTGACCCATCGCCATTTCGAGGGGGAGGGCTGCACAGGAATGACACGGCGGCAGCCCCTTACTGTCATTTGAGAACACAAAAAAGCAGGCGCGGGGCCTGCTTTTTTGTAAATAATTATTATTTACCCTGGAAATATTTGACGCCTGCTTCAAAGAGGGGCTGATATTTATTTCCGCAGATGTTCTTGGCGATGTTATCGCCCCGTCTTTCGGTATGGCCCATCTTGCCCAGCACTCTGCCGTCGGGGCTGGTGATGCCTTCCACGGCCCAGGAGGAGCCGTTGGGGTTGAAGCGGCTGTCGTAGGTGGGATTGCCGTCAAAGTCGGTGTACTGGGTAGCGATCTGCCCATTGGCTGCCAGGGCTTTGATCTGCTCGTCAGAAGCGATGAAGCGGCCTTCGCCGTGGCTGATGGCGATGCTGTAGAGGTCGCCCGGTTTGCAGAGGGAGAGCCAGGGGGACTTGGTGGATACCACTTTGGTGGTAACGAAGCGGGACAGGTGGCGGCCGATGGTGTTGAAGGTCAGCGTCGGCGCGTCACTGGTGAGGGGTTTGAATTCGCCGTAGGGAACAAGGCCCAGTTTGATGAGGGCCTGGAAGCCGTTGCAGATGCCCAGGGCCAGGCCGTCTCTTTCGTGGAGAAGTTTATCCATGGCTTCCTTCAGCATATCGTTGCGGAAAACGGCCGCAATGAATTTGCCGCTGCCGTCCGGTTCGTCGCCGGCGGAGAAACCGCCGGGGAACATGACGATCTGGGCGTGGCGGATGCGTTCTGCCATTTCTTCCACCGATGCCTTCAGTTCCGCAGAATCCCGATTTCTAAAGATGAAAATATCGGAAACGGCGCCGGCCCGTTCAAAGGCTCTGGCACTGTCCACTTCGCAGTTGTTGCCGGGCATGGTAGGAATGAATACCCGGGGTCTGGGAAGGTTGGTATGGACGTAGAACTGGGGGATGGCCTTTGTTTCCGGCAGCACCGGAGCAGGCTTGTCAATGCTTTCCGCCCGCCGCGGGAAGATAGGATCCAGCGGTTTTTCATAGGCGGAAAGGAGGTCCGAGAGAGCGATGGATTCGCCGTAGGCTTCCATGGTATCTCCGCCGATGGTGCCCAGGATTTTTGTATGCGGTTCTTTGGCAAAGCGCTGTGCTTCTTCCGCCGTAGTTTCCACAATGATGGCACCGTAGAAGTTGCCGAAGAATTTGGCAAGGGGCAGGTTTTCCGTGAAATGGATGCCCAGGCCGTTGCCGAAGGCCATCTTGGCAGCGGTCACTGCCACGCCGCCATGGTCTACAGCCTTCATGGCAGCCACGTGGCCCGCCTTCACTTCCCGATAGAGGAAATCGGCGTGCTTCTTGAATACGTCCAGATCCGGCATGCCTTCCTTATCCTTGGGCATACCGAAGAGAACCAGCACGTCCCCTTCTTTCTTCAGTTCCTGGCTTACCGCTTCCGAAGCCTTGCCGGGAGCGATGGCAAAGGAAACGAGGGTAGGCGGAACATGGATGTCGTTGAAAGTGCCGCTCATGGAGTCCTTGCCGCCGATGGCCCCCAGGCCAAGTGCTTCCTGCATGTGGAAGGCACCCAGGAGAGCTGCTGCCGGCTTGCCCCAGCTGGTCTTATCGGTGAGTTTTTCAAAGTATTCCTGCAGGGTGAGGTATGCCTTTCTCCAGTCAGCCCCCATGGCCACCAGACGGGTGACGGAAAGGAGCACTGCATACACGGCGCCATGGAAGGGGCTCCAGGTGGCCAGATCCGGGTCGAAGCCGTGGGCCATAAAGCTGGCGCTGTCGGTTTCCCCTTTTCTCACCGGGAACTTGGCTGCCATGCCGTCAGCCGGCGTCTTCTGGTACCTGCCGCCGAAGGGCATGAGCACGGTGCCGGCGCCTACGGTGGAGTCGAACCGTTCAGAGAGTCCCTGCTGGGAACAGTTGTTGAGATCCCCCATGGCGGAAATCCAGGCGTCCTTCACGGAAGAAATGGAGGTCGGATGGAAATACCCCTTGTCGTCCGGTTTTGCAATATGGGCGGCCTTCACCTGCTGGGCGCCATTGGTGTCCAGGAAGGCTCTGGAAATATTGACGATAGGCTCGCCTCTCCATTTCATCACCAGCCGTTTCGTGTCGGTAACGTCGGCAATGACCGTGGCTTCCAGATTTTCTTCAGCAGCATAGCGGATGAACTGGTCAGCGTCTTCCTTCTTCACCACCACCGCCATTCGTTCCTGGGATTCGGAAATAGCCAGCTCCGTGCCGTCAAGGCCTTCATATTTCTTCGGCACTTTGTCCAGATTAATGTCAAGGCCGTCGGTGAGTTCCCCTACTGCCACGGATACGCCGCCGGCGCCGAAATCGTTGCACCGCTTGATGAGACGGGTGACTTCACCGCGGCGGAAGAGGCACTGGATTTTTCTTTCGGTCAAAGGATTGCCCTTCTGTACCTCTGCTCCGCAGGTTTCAATGGATTCCGTATTCAATTCCTTGGAGGAGCCGGTGGCGCCGCCCATGCCGTCACGGCCGGTGCGCCCGCCTACCAGAATCACCACGTCCCCCGGCTGCGGGGTCAGACGGATGACATGATCCTCCGGCGCAGCAGCCACCACCGCACCGATTTCCATGCGCTTGGCAATGAAGCCGGGATGGTAGTATTCCTTCACTTCCCCCGTAGCCAGACCGATCTGGTTGCCGTAGGAGCTGTAGCCCTTGGCTGCTTCAATGGTAATCTTCCGCTGAGGGAGTTTCCCGGGGAGTGTCTCCGAAAGGGGCGTGCGGGGGTCGCCGGCGCCGGTGACACGCATGGCCTGGTACACATAGGAACGGCCGGACAGGGGGTCACGGATGCAGCCGCCAAGACAGGTAGCAGCACCGCCGAACGGTTCGATTTCCGTAGGATGGTTATGGGTTTCATTTTTGAAAAGGAGGAGCCAGTCCTCGCTGCCGTTTACCGTGTCGATTTTTACCTTAATGGTGCAGGCATTCACTTCCTCCGAAGCATCCAGGTTGGCAAGTTTTCCTTCCTTCCGAAGGGCCTTCACCGCTGCCGTAGCCATATCCATAAGGGTGACAGGCCGCTTCGTGTCCTTCCCGTAAATATGAATCCTTGTTTCCTCATATTCCTTAAGAGCTCTGGAAATCGGAGCGCTGAAAGCCCCTTCCTCCACGTCAATATCCGTAAGCTTCGTGGAGAAGGTGGTATGACGGCAGTGATCGGACCAGTAGGTATCCAGCACACGGATTTCCGTCACCGTAGGATCCCGCTTCTCCTCATCCCTGAAATAGTCCCGAATCATGGCAAGATCTTCATGGCTCATGGCAAGGCCCATGGAAGAAATGAGGTCGTCAATGCCCTTGTCATCCAGATTTCTAAGTCCTTCCACCACCGGCACCGGCTTCGGATCCTCAATAGGAAGATCCAGCGTTTCCGCCGGAGCCAGGGACGCTTCCCGGGACTCCACCGGGTTCACCAGGAACTTCAGGATTTTCTCCCGGTCCCCGTCTTCAAAATGGCCATGGAATGCATACACCAGGGCACAGCGCACCCGGGCGCCGTCCTTCCCGGTCACAATGGCCAGGCACTGCTCAGCAGAATCCGCCCGCTGGTCATACTGCCCCGGCAGGAATTCCACTCCCATCACCAGATCGCCAAGAGGCAGCTCTGTCTGTGTATCGTCCACCGGCGGTTCCGAGAAAACAGTGGCCACTGCCTTTTCGTAATCCTCATCGGTAAGCCCGTCCACATCGTAGCGGTGATAAATGGCGGAATCGGAAATCCGATCCCCCAGCACCTCGCGCAGCTGCCGGGTCAGACTTTCCTCCCCCTGGCGGAAGCCTTCCTTCTTCCTTACATACAAACGTCTGATATCAGACAAGTTCAACACTCCTTCCCCTGATTCCCAAAGGCGCGGAATGCGCCCTGTGAAATGAATGCACACGGTAAAGCCTGTAAATACATCATTATATTACCACACTCCGCAGTCCGCCGCACCATAAAACAGAGAAAGTAAGGTAAGAGGGGCGCCGCTTCGCGGCAGGTTGTATAGAAGGGTTGTGTTTCAAGGGGCGAAGAAAGGGTTCTTAAGATGGATGGGCCTTCGGCCCAAGGGTTCTTAAGTTTGACGGGGCCTTTGGCCCCGAGGGTTGTGGATTGCCGCTCTGCGGCAATGCTTATAAAGTCAGCGTTACGGGATTGGCTTTATGAGTCATATAGTTTGATACGCATTCTGCTGACTGGCTCGCTGCGCTCTCCACCAAAGGGGGAACGCATTTCCCTCGCCCTTCCCCAGCCACATCCTTGCCACCCCTCCGGGAATCCTCTATAATAGAGTTGCCGGATGGGTGGAGCTGAGTATCCAGTGTTGAATCCCTAGCACCGGACGGGGGGCGGAGATACTTCGACAGCCGCTCATGTAAATTATGGCTGACGTATAATAATGCGTCGGCCTTTTTTATTTCGCTTCTGAGCCCACTCATCGCATGAGTACTGTCTGCACTTCTGTCAGCGCTGATAAGAGAAGTAATTATTTCCCCGTTGTGCTCTTTATCTACCGTGACAATTACCGCATGGGCCATATCCTTAACGGATCCACGCCAGTATATTACATAAGATAAATTTCCTAATTCCCACGGCTTCGCACCGAAAAAGCAAGAAAAGGGCCGCTGCGCGGCCCCGGAGTCAGAGGGAAAGGTTCTTAAGATGGATGGGCCTTCGGCCCAATGGTTCTTAAGTTTGACGGGGCCTTTGGCCCCGAGGGTTGCGGATTGCCCTTCGGGCAATGCTTATGAAGTCAGCGTTACGGATTTACCTTTCTGTGTCATATGGCATGAAAAGCATTACGTCGATCAGCCACCTCCGGTGGCTTTCCCCCCTTTGGTGCCTTACGGCATCACCTTCCCCCCGCGGAGCGGTGGGACAATAAAGTTCTGAAAAGCAGTCCTTTCATAAGCAGCTCACAGCATAACGGAGCTTTATAGTCCCCTGTGGAGGTCCTGCATAGGACCTCCAAGTGGGGCGAAGTAAGGCGCCTAGCCTGCCCATTAAGGCGCTTTCCTTTTGCCGCCCCACCGAACTGCGGGGGAAAGGTGGTGGCGCCAGCCACCAAAGGGGGATGCATTTCCTCGCCCGCAGGGCGGTTGTAAAGGTTTTTTCATAGGAGGGCGCCCTCTATAATTTAGAGGCGCCCCACCACAACCCTCGCGCCAAAGGCGCGTCAAACTTAAGCCCCTTAAGAACCTTCGGCCCAGCGGGCCGTCAACCCTCACGCCCGTCAGGGCTTGTCTTTCCCAGTATCACACCCAGGTCCTTATATCCGTCAGCACCCAGCAGTTCTTCCATGGCCGCTTTCTTGGCCAGGTCGTCGATGGCATAGACCAGGGGGCCTTTGCCTTCGTCGGGGGTGAAGAGGATGAGCACGTTAAGATTCCTGCCGTCGGCGCTGGGGAAGAAGTAGGCCCGGCTGTACATGGGGAGGATCATGCCCTGGAGGCTGTAGGTGACGTGGGCGCCGGCGGTGTAGACGTAGGTTTCATCGGCGCTGAGGCGGCGGAAAGGTTCGATTTCCGAAATTTCCGCAGTCACCTGTTTTTCCGCCACCGGGCCCATGGCATTGGCAGCCAGGCTCATGACGGTGTCCTTCATATCCCGGCGCAGAATGGAGTTTTCATCCAGAAATTCCCGATTGATTTCCGCAAGGCCTGCCCATTCTTCTTCGGTGAGGTTCATGCGGAAATAGGGGCGCATGCGGTCAGCCAGCACTTTGGGAAGTTTGGCCTGGACAATGTAGCCGGAGGAAAATTTCTGTGCTTTTTTCCGGATAATGGAGAGCTGTCCCATGTGGTAGGGAATTTCCCCGCCGCCGAAATGCAGGGTCTGGGTGCCGGGGATATCGGTATAGGTAAAGTTTTTGGATAAATTTCCTGCTGCCAGGGCCCCTATATCATAGGCCGAGGCGCTTCCCCCCGCCAGAAGCAGGGCCGCCAGGGCCAGTGCCGCTAATTTCTTCATGTGCCGCTCCTTTTCAAACCATAGAGTCCATAGAGAATGGTATCTCCCAGGGCGTCGGCAGATTCGTGGCTGCCGTTGACTTCGATAAGGAAATACCGGTTTCCCTGCCGGTAAAGGGAGGTGTATACCCACAGAGGGTAGGACAGCCCCTTTTCATTGGTTATGATGACCTTTGCTTCCTGGGACCAGTGGTAAGTGCCGTCGTCGTCTTTGAAGGCGTGCCAGGGAGTAAAGGTGAGGATTTTAACGGACCGGCTGTCCCCCGTTTTTTCCTTCAACACCATGTCCAGAAAACTTTGGAATTCGGCGGTGGATATCTTTGGCATGCCGAAGAGGGATGTGGGCCGGCCTGCATCCTCCCGGAAAGCGTCCCGCCAGAAAAGGGCGTCCCTCTTTCTTCCTTCATGGAAGAAATCGTCCTCTGTGCCGGAAAATACCATCACCGCCGCCGTATAGGTGCCCTGTACACTTTTCTTCACCAGCTGGTACATGTGGAGGGAATCATAGGGATAGGGTCCCTTCTCGGGATACATGTTCATGCCCGGCGGTACGGCCAGGATGGACCACATGGCCGCCTTCGCCGTTTTTCCGTAGCCCTTTGTCTTTGTTTCCTTCTTGAACAAATCGCCCAGCACATTGTCCTTCCCGTCGGTAACGGAAACTTTGTCACCAAGGGGCAGGGTCCCCAGACCGGAAATGGTGAGATTGTCCGCCATAGCCGCCTGCCATCCCCCCAGTATCAATGCCGCCGCCAGTGCTATATGTCTAAGCCGTCTCATAGAAGCTCCTTCTCTGTCACTAAAGGCCTTTGCCTTTGCCTTTGCCTTTTATTGTAGAGAATCATGAGAAAATTCTCAAGGGGGAATGTATAGGGCCGCAGAGCGGCCCCAGGTTCAGAGGGTTCAGAGGGTTCATAGGGAAAGGTTGACGGCCCTACGGGCCGAAGGTTATGGCCGCCTGCGGCGGCAGGTTGTGTAGAAGGGTTGTGTTCGCTGCGCTCAAGGGGAAGGTATCGCCTGGCGGCGATGAGTATATAATTTCGCTTCGCGAAATGGGAAAACCAAACAACCGCCCTACGGGCGTAAAAAACAGGCAAACCGGGCTTCGCCCGATGGAAATGCACCCCTTCTGCCTGCGGCACCTCTCCACGGGAAAGCATGTCACTGGATTCTCAGTCGTCTGCCGACTCCCTACGAATCCAGTTCCTTTGCCACCCCGGAGGGGGAGGTTTGCACTCCGCTTCCCTTGGAATCATCAGCAAAATTTCCATTTCGGTGATTAGCCACCTTCGGTGGCTTTTCCCCCTTTGGTGCCTACGGCACCACCTTTCCCCCGCTGTGCGGGGGCACAACAACCCGTGCTTAATGTAGAGCAACTTTTGAGAAAAATGATTCGCGGAGCTTTGTTGTCCACTGTGCACATCCTGCATAGGATGTGCAAGTCTGGCAAATTAAGGCGCCTAGCCTGCCCATAAGGGCGCTTACCTTTTGTCGCCCGACCGAACTGCGGGGGGAAGGTGGTGGCGCCAGCCACCAAAGGGGGAAAACGCTTTTTCTTCACGCCCGCCAGGGCGGTTGTAAAGGTTTTATCCCAACTGGCGCCCCCATATCCCGCTTCGCGGGGCTCCCCCTTCCACCACTTCGTGG
>ERZ1034920.1172-NODE-1172-length-17667-cov-15.125028_pt1 | contig 17667 bp, 26 predicted proteins | sample MGYA00520688_ERZ1034920 | MGnify/ENA primary metagenome ERZ1034920 (study PRJEB33766, sample SAMN09781785) | gut metagenome | biome: gut microbiome | host: Homo sapiens | place: Madagascar | study: EMG produced TPA metagenomics assembly of the PRJNA485056 data...
CGCCTGTGTTCCAGTTACCTGTGTTCCTGTCGCCTGTGTTCCTGTCGCCTGTGTTGCATAATCCCGTGCAGTTTTCACCCTCATTAACGATTGTAAGCAATTCCTGCCACTCAATTTCACGAACTATCTTGATCTTATCTGTCACTGATTTATGGCCTTGTGTTTCCACAAGTCCGATTGCTTCAACCTCGGCAACCTTATTGTTGCTGTTAAAATCGTAATAATTGAAACAGTCACTTGCTTTACGGCAAAAATGAAAACCGCTTCCGCACATTTCAATATTACCATTATGTACAAAAGTGTCCCCCACTTTGTACATAAATCCTCTGCAAGTCCAATCAGGATTGAAAACTTTGTAGCCTTTTATTGTTACCATATTATTATCTCCTTTAATTTAATAAAATTTAAGTTTAGTTGGAGCGGAAATGTGGTGATGAACCACATAAGCTTTGATATAATCTTAGCTTTGGCATCAGGCGTTCCGCAAGATGAGTGCCTGATTATCCTCACAGGCTTTTGGGTGGTTCATTCTAAAGTTATCCTCATCCGCTAAAACCACAAAGTCGCTATTCGTCTCGTGAACTACTCGCCTACTCTTGTTCTGCAAACAACTCTAATGTTGCTGTTTTCTCCAATTTCAGATTTGGTGAACCATACGGCACTCGAAGCCGTGACCCACAGATTAAAAGTCTGTTGCTCTACCAACTGAGCTAATGGTTCATATTTTCTGACTTTTTATACGGAAGTCAGTGAAACCGTTTATGGAGGTTATACCAGAATAAAACTAACATTTGGTTGCCACTGAAGGTTATGCTCCCTCGCTCTTGGGGTCAAATCCCAATTTTCTACTATTAAAATAAGTGGCAATATATTTTATAATCTGCTTTTATTCGATTACATATATATTATACTCGATAATTCTGCGCTTGTCAAGCACTTTTGCAAATGTTTTATCATTTACTTTGTTTTATGTATTGGAAGTGATTTTCACTTCCATATTTCTCTTAATTTTCCGCCTTCTCAATACTCTGCCTAAACTTATTATATTCACTTATCATACGATATGCCTTAGTTACAGAAGTATTGAATATCCGAGCATATGTTTCTGCACTATTCATGTCTCCAGAAAAGACATAATCATTTTTTCTTTCATACTGATACATCTTATTGAACATACCTGCTTTTTTAACATTGGGAGCTTCCAGTCGTACATCCTGTATAGATGCCCCCATTGCGTTCCATTTTAAATTTACGAAACTTGATTTCTTTTCGGAATTAAATAAATTATCATATGTCCAATTCTTTGTTTTTCTTTTATACTGTCTTTTTACGCTATTTTGCTCATCCTGTGCTTGCAATTCTAATATTTCCGAATACAGGTCATCAATAAACTGAATTTCCTCATCTGAAAGTTCAATAGACTTTCCGTTGACGGTCAGCTGTTTGGTACTGATTATATTCCTTGCATCAGACAATGTAATAGAAATCATATCATCTGTTGTAAGTTGCTCCCAAAGGAATACATTAAATACATTGAATTTCTTTTGTCGCACAACTAAACTTTCATACATTTTTTCGGATAATTCAGATTCTTGCAGAATAAGATAATCCTCTTCTGCTTGAGTTAACGCCTGTTTCAATTCTGAAAAAGTAGTAAAGTATTCATCTTTGCCACTTTCAGTTTTTATATTAGATACTATGCTTTTAAGCCGATTAACTTCGTAAAAACTATCCTTTATGGATAAATCATAAGTCTTATTTACCCATCTGTAATAGTCACACAAAACGCCGTATAAAGCATTTAAAGTAGTAATTTTCTTTTTATCAGCTTCTGCAGCATCAGCAATTTCCTCGGCTGACATATCAAATATATTTTTCTCTACTTTGTTTAAACACGATATCCTCAGTGCGTAATTACCAAAACTGGGATTCTTTTCAATAATATGCTGACAATATTCTTCAAAGTATGGTACCATACAATCGTCCTTTCTATATTCACTAAATCAATTTTATCATCTTCTTTCTGATTTGTCAAGATAAATTATACAGAATACGCAGAATTATTTTCCAGACCAAAGCTTGCAGCGATGGCTCTATCGATACAAGTCATCATTCTTTCCCCAAGCTTTCCTGCCCAGCCCAGAACTCGGCTCTTATCAATAGTTCTTATCTGTTCTGTCATTACAGTAGTAGGCTTTGTTAATCCGGTCTCTACAGATGGATTTATACTTACGTGCGTTACCATTGGCTTTTTCTCCTTACTGGTCATGATAGCCACTATAAGGCATGGTGAGTGTTTATTTCCTACTTCATTTTGTATTATTACGGCTGGACGGATATCACCTTGTTCTGAGCCGACCGTATCTCCAAAATCGACCCAGACAATATCGCCACGGTGATATTCCATCACAGTTGAATGATACTTATTATCATAATGTCTAAAATTAGTTGAGCTATTAGCAATCATTTTTTATTTTCTCCTTTCATTCAGATTAGCAGCAAATCCGTTGTTCTACGTTTTATTATCTATATTTTATCATTTACATATTTTTATTTATACTATATTTTGTGTCTAAATTGCAAATTCTATCATTTCAGAGAAATTGTTAAAAAGGAACATTCCATTTTCTCTGACCTGACAATAATCTGTTCCCATCAATTCATCGGATATCACATCTCCTTCCAATTCATATTTTTCATTGACAATATTCCTTAAAATAGATTTGAACCATTGTGTAAACGCTATTCCAAGATCACCGTCATATGTATCATTTGTTTTCGTTATAGACATATCATCGTTAATCAATTCAAAAGTTACTGAATTTTCTTGTGCAAAAATATTCAAATTAACTGCCTTTACAATATTTAAATCTGGGTGAGTAATTTTAGTGGATATTCGTTTATTTGTGTTCACGTCAAGATAAGAGGAAAATTTGATATTTCCATTATTAAAATATTCTATCAACTTTGATTTTATGCTATCTGTATTCATTTTTATCAATCCTTTCACGTCATTTACAAAATCTTCGTCTGAATTGCCATACAATTCCTTTATATACAGACTTGCCGTATGGGAACGAAAAAACATTCCCATTGGCGTTTATCCATATTTGATGACTTCCGTTGCCGTTTCGGAGAAATGTGAAGCCATTATCCGTTAGCATTATAAGAAACTTCCTTATATCCATAGTATTACCTCAGGTGCAGAATATCTGAAACTTCATCAATAGTTATTTCTCTATATGTATTGCCCCTGACATCAATTTCAAAACAAATACAAGGAACTTTTTTAGCATAACAAATCTTAAAAATTATCATTTCAGGGTCTGGTTTTTGACAAGCAGGTTCACCTTCGGATTTATATGCAAAGTTACTTTCATAACAAGCCAAAATTGTCCTTCCATAATTCTTTGCCTTGCTATGTTTATCTATCGAGTCAAGTTCATCATTAAACCTAATAAGTCTTTCGAGTTTGTCTCTCTCACTGAGCAGATACTTTTCATCTGCTTTTACCTTACCCTCATAACCGAGAAACTGAGCGTACTTGTTGAGCATTTCATCATACATATTCATTTGATTTTCCTCCATTATTTTAATAATTCTGGTGCAATTTTTATACCGCATTGTTCAACCTCTTTTATTTTAAATCTTGCAGTCCTCATTCGTTCTACGTCATACGCTATAAGTGCGTAACCCCAAAATTCTTCGAGTTTTCTATTCAAGACTTTATCGTTTTCAACAACAGTGTATTTATCCCTATATTTTTTATCAAACCTTTTTATCTTTAAATATGGGACATAATAAGTAGTCTTATTTATCCTATCATATCGCAAATAGCAGTACAAAGGAGCGGTAAAGATTTTCTTAATTTTGTATATGACTGTACGAATTGCATCATAAACAAAAAAAATTACAAAAGCAAAAATTTGAAACAATAAATCTTCCTTATTCTTCAGCACTATAACGTTTATGATGCTGTTTAAAACAGTACCAATAATAATACCTATTACAATTTCCATACATACCTCCCTATTCCATTGAAATTGTTGTTTGTGTACGATCTGCAAGGGTATCAATGACGATATTTCCGCAGATAGTAGGAAATATGGCTGTTACTCTCTCACCGTTCTTTGCCTGCTCATAATGTCCAGCTGCATTTTCAGCCCACATCCCAGTTATATGAGCATATAAAGCTGTTGCAACATCTTTTGCAAGTATGGGATTTTCTTTCTGCTTTGTCTTGAGGTCATCACTGACCTTGTATTTCCCTATCTGTAACACCATTATCAATCCTTTCTTATTACTGGAAATTTGCCTTTATATCCGATAGTTTTAAGAGCTATATATCTCGTATACCCATCTTGCAGGACATTATCTTTATTTACCTTAATTGGTTTCCCATCGAGATAATCCGACAACGTATATTTCTCAACAGCTGTCTTTACCTGTTCAACACATTTATCAATTTTTTCTTTTTTAGGTGGACTTACTTCAAAGATTTTAGGGACTGATATTTCATCAACACTCAACCAATCTGCTGTAGCTGAGAGCCTATGAAGAAATTCTTCTCGGTTTGTTTCTTCCACCAAAACAGCCTTGACTTCTTTTATACCGTCTCTCACGGCTATGGTATAATCCTTCCATCCGGTTATAAGGTTATATGTACCGTTATCATTCTTATGGACGATAACAAGGAGATTTTTAACTGATTTCTGCAATCCAAAGATTGTTGAAGAATCATTCTTGGTATGAATATCAGATATCATTCTGATCTGGCTCACAGGTATGAGTTCATAATTTTTTCTTTTCCGAGCCAACGTCCTAAATTCTTTAACAGTCATTTATATCATTCCTTTCAAATTTTATATCCAGACAGCTTTTCAAATTCTTCCAGTCCAAGGTTGAGGTCAAGCCATTTCTGACGAAGCTTCAAAGGGTTTACTGTCATATAATATTTTAATGTTGTATTAAGGTCGGCGTGAGCTACGGCTATAGAAGCAACTGCTGCATTTCTATCGTCCTCCCAGCCTCGGGATATAAACTCGCAAAAAGTTTTCCGCATAGCATGAGACGAATAATGTCCCATGATGCCGAGCTTTTGAGTTATTGCTTTAAGCCATCTGCCGATTGATGATACAGTCATAGGGGCAATTTCCCTCTCACTTCCTTTATCATCGTACCTCTCCCCTGTTGTGATTACATCTGCGATTTCTCCGTATTCATCATATATAAATTCATCGAAATATGTTCTACGGTTTCCATCACCTCTAAAAAGATAATTTTCGGAAGTTAATCCCTTACGATCAATAAGGTATTTGAGAACAGTCTTTACTGCTTTATTAAAATACACAGGTCTTGCTTTATCTGTTTTCTGTTCAGCGATATACTTAATATCAAGAATGTTTCCTTTCTCATCTGTCACATCTTTCACTCTGAATGAAAGAATGTCACCACAACGATAGCCTGTATTTATTCCGAAAACAAACATTGCTGCTTTATGGTATGCTTTTTCTTCAAAACACTGACGGATAACAGCGTTGATATCATTCTCGTACATAAATGCGTCCGCAGAATGTTTGGTAGGTGCTTCTACATCGGTAACAACAACTTGTCTATGTGCTACTTTACGCCTATTTTTTCGAGATGATATATCAATAATATTGGCTGTTCCGTTGTTATAGGCTATCGCTGCGTTCATAGTGATTTTCCTTTCGTATCAAAGTATGTAATCAAACGCTGTATATCGGCTTTATTTTACCTCTTTTAGACATCTCATTATACTTATCCCTAAGAGTTTCCGTCCAGTTGATAGGATAAGACATTTTGAGATTTTTAGCTGTGTTTGTAAGTGTCTGAGGAGTGTATTTTGCAAGAGCATTGACAAGTCTTGAGGTAACGATATTATTTCCATAGAGTTTAAGAAACTCTGTTGTTCCAGCGATAATATCGCCCTGCAAACTGGATTCTCTGCCGTTATAAGCTTCGACAAGGCACTTTATAGCAAGAATTGTATCGCTGGCATCCTTTTTGAAAAGCGTTTGTACCTTCTTAACAGCGTTGATTCTCATTCCAGTAGTCGTCTTTTTGTCATAAGGAAGCCTTCCACCAACACGGGAAACTTCTAATGCAAGTTCACAAGGAAGCTTTCTGCCTGCTTCAAATGCCGCTACAGTTAATTCACCATAATTATGTTTGTGTGTTTTTTCATACTGGGTAACTGTCCACTCTGCTTCGGATAGATAGTTCATTCCTTTATGTACAATACACTGCATATCAACAGGATTGCCACCATTTACTCCTTCACAGATCAATATAGTATGCTGTCCGTCCATAACATAATATTTACCATCACGATAAGAAACGTGAACGGGTTCAACTTTATTGGGGTCAAATTCAGCAATAGTTTTCTCAACAAACTCCATACTAATCTTACGCTGATAATCCTGCTTACTCTTAAGCTGAGATGAACTAATAGACCTTATTGTCCAAGTAGGCTGTGTGTTCATTTTTCATTCCTCCATTATTGTATCTGATTTATTTATGATCGCTTCTTTAAAAGAAGTAATTGCTGTAACAACTTTGTCAAAAGCAATAGTTATGTCATTTAGAGCTTCGTCCCTTGTGTAACGTTTGTCCATTACAGTTTCTACCATACCAGTATAATCATAAAGAGCTTCTAAATAATTATCTGTCTGTGATTTAAACATACTTGTTATCATAGCAAAGGTTAACGGTACTTCTGTATCATCCTTTAAACGTTTTGCACGTTCTTCAAGAGATATAGCATTAGTAGTTACAACAGTAGCATTACGCCTTTTATATAATTCCGTTGAGGATATATCGCCATTAAAATACAGATGCTTGTCCTCATCTTTACAGTAGTTTAAGGCACTTATGACCTTACTCGCTTGTGCAATAGATTTTTCAGCAATGACCTTATTTACACAATTACGATTAATTTCACTGGCTACAAGTCTATCGCAGCAGGAAACTATGGTTTTACAATCTTTAATAGCCCGATCAGGCAGAAGTAATAATCGGCTCACGTCCCGATAAACAGTCTGTATCTTTTTGTTCTTCGTATCCAATGCCACCTGTCTGTCCGCAATTTCTACCAACTGATAACACATCTCCAACGTCATAGGGTTTTTCATCAGGAGAGTTTTCAGTTTCATTATCTGTGTTGTCAATGATTTTTGTTCCTTCTTCACAAGGGTTGTCTCTTTTTTCTGTACTGTGCTCATCTTCATCATCTCCATTATCATTTTCAGCTATATCAAGATATTCATCAATAAAGCCATAAATTATATACTGTCTTTCCTCTACACACTCTGAAGAGTAAAGAGAACTGCCACCGCCCTTTGCATCACACTCTTCAACAAATCTTTTATAACAATTACTCTGCCAAAATGCACGAAGAAAATCAATAAAAGACTTGTCATTCTTATCGTTGATATTAAAATTGTCAAGAGCTAAAATGTAATGAGGGATCGTAATAGAGTCAAATTTTTCAACTTCTTCACCCGTAAGGTTGTTCTTGATTTCAGCAAGTTCATTTACAAGATTGGAGAGCTTGAGAATTATATCATCGTTAACATAATCCTCAAAATCATTGTCAGCAAACTTGGTCATAGTAGAAGATCCAAGATTTGTATAGTTATAATGTGTCATCATCATAAAGATTCTGATTACACAACAAAGAATACTATCATTCTTTGCCTTACAGCCCTTACTGTCGTTCCACAGTTCACTGTCACAAATGGGCTGTACCTTACGCATATTTTCTGAACCAAGAAGGAAACGCATCTTCTGATAAGAGTTAGGTGTCTTACCGTTATTCATACAGAACACAATATCATCGAGTTCTTCATCCGTAAAGCCTTCGTGTATATATGTTGTAAGCCGATATTTATCTAAGAAAACCTTAATGGCATCTGGAAGCTGAGAATATTTCTTATTGGCAATTTCGATTTCTATCTTCATTTCATTACCTTCTTTGTCTATACCCCTGCACGCAACGGACTTCGCTCTTTTATCAAGAGCAAATTTATCATGGTAAAAATCCACAAGGGCGGTTGTTCTCTGTAAGCCGTCCAGCAATGACGTTACAGCATAACTTTTACTTTCAGCACGTCCTTTGGCAAGAGCTATGCTTCCAATGGGTCTATTGTGAAGAGCTGCTTCGATAAGTTTAGATTTTTGCTTCCTTGTCCACTGATCATCAGTACGCTGGATAAGCGGATCACGGCAAATTTCTCCGTTATCTACTTCTTCCACATACATTTTTACAGAATAAGGTATCATCCGTACATCGGATTCTTCACGTACACGTTCTGCAATGGTATAGGTAGTTCCATCGATTTCTATAACATTGAAATCTTTTTTCTTTGCCATATGTACTTCCTCCTTTAAATTTTTGTTTATATCATAACATATATTTTCGACCGCTCTTGACAAATTCAAAAACATATGTTATGATATAAAACTAAGGTTTTATTTTACTTTATTGGTTGACCTTGGTATAATAATACCACATATTTGGGAACTTGTCAATATATTTGTGGTATATTATTGTACAATTTTTCTATCTTATTTTGTTAAATATTCCTATACCGAAAGGAGCATGAGCATGTATGAATCAATTTTCTTTACAAGTTAAAGAATATTTATTAAGAAATAATCTTAAACAAAAAGACATTGTTGAAAAGCTGGGGTTATCCAAAAATGCAATCAGTCAATCACTTAACCGTGATAACATTTCTCTTGATAAAATGCTTCTCATTGCTGATGCTCTGGACTGCGACCTTGAGATTAAGCTTGTGCCGAGAGATGTAAGAAAGGATTGATTAAAATGAATATCACAAGAAAATGTCAAAATTTATCTAAAGAATCCTTTTCTTATCAGTTTTCATTTGACAACATTTGTACTTGTCCCCGCTGCCAAACTCCAATTCAATGTTTAGAAATCACACCAGTTCTTTATACTCATAAAGAAGATAATTATGTAACACTTTTTAATTTTTGCCATCATTGTAATCTCTGCTTTATGACTACCTTTTCCGTCAGAGAGGATGAAGACGAATACGGTAACGTTAATGATAGTTTTTTAGTGCCAATTAAGCAAATAGCATCTGAACCAATAACACCCGATACTAAAAAATTCAGTCAATCACTAACTGAAATTTCTCCCAGTTTTGTTGAAATCTATAATCAAGCATACCGAGCTGAAATTTATTCACTTAATCACATTGCAGGAATGGGTTATCGTAAATCCCTTGAATTTTTAATCAAGGATTATGCTATACATTTTAATCCGACTGAAGATGAGACAATTAAGAAACAAGCATTAGTTCAATGTATAAAAACATATATAGATAACCCTAAAATCCAAACACTCGCTGAACGAAGTGCATGGTTAGGAAACGATGAAGTCCATTATGTAAGAAAGCATCCTGACTATGATATAAATGACTTAAAACGTTTTATTGACACTTGCGTTAATTATATAGATATGGAACTTAATCTTGAACAATGTAATTTGATCCACAAGGCATAGAATTTATCTCATTCTCATACGGATCAATATGGGCAACCAAACGACCGTCTGTAGTGAAATATTCAACAACTTCTCTAAGTGGCTCCTTAGATAAATTGTTACTTGACTTTCCTCCCACTTTCGATTTTACCTCAATAAGAGTAATCATTCTCACTCGTGTTGTAGACGTATAATTTTTTAACATTATAATTACCTCCTATTTCCGACACAATTCACAAATAATACAACAAAAATAGTGCGGTCTGACAATTTTTTCTATCAAACCGCACTTTTTCTTGATTTTTTGCAGATAACCTGATATAATTAAAGTGTTGGATAACCTCATATGTAAAAATCCCAAAACACATCGTTTATGTGTGTCGTTCTATTATGAAGACGGGTAAACCGCCTATAATTATAGAGGAGGGATTAATATGGGGGTTTTGATTGCGGTGCTATCCATACTTGGCACAATCGTTATTCCAATAACGCTTGTAATTATCGTGAAAATGGGTCTGAAAGACGAAAAACATCGATTCTATATTAGTCTCGATAAAAGCGGCTTTAAGGTTATCATTGAACCGATAACTACATACCCAGAGCGTTAGCGTATGGTGGCTCTCACGTTATGGGTAGTGAGAGCTTTTACTTTTGATTATGTATCAGATTACCTATTACATCTATTATACTGCAAAGCAGATAATAAATCAAGTCGATTTAGTGCGATTCAGATATTATTTATTTATATATTACATTGGTATCATACCTTTCTGTAGTTAATATTATAATCGAGGTGTTTTTATGTTTGAAACAAATTTATCTAGCAATATTGACCCACATATATTACGTCAAATGAGCGAAAATTATCAAAACAACCAACTAAAAAATGAAATTGCTCAGACAAATAACGCTGAATATATGGCTAAAGTTATTGGTCAAAGAATTGTTGATTTTCAATCTACACTATCTGAGGTGCAAGATGTTGCTTTACAAATAATTCAATTCAACAATTCAATTACCCTTTATGTAACAAAGGTGTCCCATCTGGGGTTGGGGCTGATTGTATTTCAAGGATCGGACAGTGCAAACAATCCGTGCGAAATTGTTCAGCATATAAGTCAGATAAATGTGTTAATGGCGATTGTTTCAAAACCTGCTGATATTCCGCATCGGAAAATTGGTTTTTAGGTTTAATACCTATTGCATAAATCGGCATACACGTCTCACCATTCTGAGAATATGTTTCACCAACCTTCCACATAATATCATCTGCCGAGAGTCTATCCCGCTGCTCCTGAGATAAACTGTTCAACAGTTTTAAAACTGACGGTTCGTCTATATGGACTTTGAAGTTAAGACTAATCATTTTTCTCATTCCTTTCTAAAAATATTGCTTACTATTGCCGATGGCATATATTATAAACTTAAAATTTAAGGAGGACATATAGATGGAATACAATGTTGGATGTATGGCTTATGTAATTAAGCGCATATTAGACAATTTAAAATTTGATGATGATGAAAACCTAAATAACAATTTTAGTTTTCTTCCTCTAGAGGCTTCCATAATTTATGATGATTTTACCATTAAAGACGAAGACAAACCTTATAAAATTAAAGATATTAAATTTTGCCTTTGTATTTTATATAGTAAAAAATTAATATCTTTTGAAAAAGAACATTCAAATGGATCAGGCACAGATGAATGGTATATTACAGGGATTACCGAAAAAGGTTACGATGAATTTTTCAAACTTCCTAACTGGAATTAAGATTATCGTCGCTCATATATTATATAATTTTATCTAAAATCTAAAATTTGCTGCACTTTCGGCAATAGTAAACATATTTTCTTCCTCTTAGTGAAGCCTGTCACAGACTGAATTATGGGGTGATGCTTAATGGCTAAAACTTGGTCTCCTTGGTATTGCGTTCATGTCAACGCATATACACATTTCAATCCACTCCCTCAGATTTCAATCCACTCCCTCAGAAAGAGGGAGACAATGATTCCATCTGTGACAGGCTTCATTAAGAGGAAGAGCATTAATATATTACTTTGCTATTTCAGAAACCATTTTGAATAATCAAGAGAATTTATCACCCATTTATTATTAAACAGGAGGCACTTATGTTTTTAATTCGTACAAAAGCCATAGAAATTCTTGCTGACATTTATGAACATTGTGACAGCAATCTTCGAATGAAGCCATTTCATAATGAAAAATACACTGATGATATTGGTGACTTTATAAAGTGTATAAGATACCTTCAACAGTCTGGTTTTATTGAACGTACTCAAAGTTTAACTCCTGATTACGTGGTTATCACCGCCAAAGGCATCGATAGAGCAGAAGATTATATTATTCAGCAGGGATAATTGCGAATAATGTTGATTTTTTATCTTCGATATTATTTACAAATTTCTCCATATACACTTCTGCATCTTCTTTTGAATTGAATGGAATACTACTTTGAACACAAGGAGTAAAGTTACCACTTTCAAGATCAATCGTATATATAATGAACAAATACTTGGGCGAAGTTTTGTAATACATTATGTAATCTCTCCTTTCAATTTTATCTCTTGATTATTCAAAATGGTTTCTGAAAATTCTTGACAAATTTCTCTAAATGTGTTATTATATAGTACTAAGGATTTGCGCTATCGCATTTCCTTGGTATGGTTATAGTATATCACGAATTTTGTATAATGTCAATACGAATTTCGCATATTTAGGTGAAAAACAATTTATAAATTTATCCATATTTTTTATTGGATTTGCACAAGAGGTGTAACCACTATGATTAAATGCAATTTAAAATCTCTAAGATTTAACCATAATGACATATCTCAAAAAGAGTTATCCCAGAGCGTAAATATTAGAACACAAACAATCTCTGATATGGAAATGGGGAAAACTAAATCTTACTCAGTTGAAAATTTGAATAAGTTATGTAACTATTTCAAATGCGACATATCAGATATCATTAGCTATGTTCCTGATGCACCAAACATCGTCTGCACATCTCACAGAATAACGTCAATACCTATCTCAGTAGTTGCAGCTGGTGCTGGTATATCTACTAAATTTACAATAGATAATTCATTTGAGAAGAAGGAATTTCCATCTGATCTTGTTCCCTCTAATGCTGATTGCGGTATTCGTATTAATGGTGACTCAATGTCCCCTGACTACCCCGATGGCTGTATTGTTTGGGTAAAGCAAACCACTGAGGTCAAATATGGAGATGAGGTAATTGCCATTCTTAACGGTTGCCCTTATTTTAAAATATACGAGAGAGACGGTCTTCAATCGATCAATCCTGATTATCCAGTCATAAAGATTTATGATGATGACAAAATCTCTGTATTTGGTAAGGTTATAGGAGTTTATACTGATAACATCTAATAATATGTAGTGAACTGCAAAGTAACCTTACGGTTAAATATGTATTTGATGTTTTTTCGCCACCCTCCTCATATACAAGCAATTATCAAATTCTTTTACCTTTTCCCTATTGCGTTTATGTTGATGCAATAGGGATTTTTTTGTTATGAAACTTTTGAAGCAGTGAATTCTAAATTTGACATTTCTCGTAATATGTGTTATAATGTAATACTAAGATTTTTTCTTTTATGTAATTTCTTGGTATGGTTATATTATATCCTATTCAATTAGGAATGTCAAGAGAATTTTCCTATTTAATTAGGATTTGGCAGAATCAACATATTTTGGGAGTGTGTTTTGTATGTTTTATGATAATTTTATACGAGCTTGCCAAATTAAAAAACAAAAGCCAAATCCAGTTGCAATGCAATGTGGCGGTACAAAAAGTTCTGCTACAAGTTGGAAAAATGGGGCTTCTCCTAACAGTGACATTGTTGCTAAAATCGCCGAATATCTTGAGGTATCAACTGACTTTTTATTACTTGGCAAAGAAACAATAGATGAACTCTCCCCTACTGAAAAAGATTTGCTTAGTTTCTTCCGTAAGCTTTCGCCCAATGAGCAACAACGAATTATTGGTCGATGCGAAGAAATGGTTTCGTTTAAAGAAAATGCAGAACCTGAAATCGTCGAAATTGCAGCAAGAAGTAAAAAAGGGAATGTTCCGAAGATTTCTACAGACGAGTATTAAACGCTATGGTAAAATGGTCTGTTTGTAAATTTTAATTTTTATAAATAGGCTTTAAAAAATATTAAAAACAAGGAGGACTTTTTATGATTCATTTTATTAAGGTTACTGAGATCAAATTTGATAATTCTTCCGAGGAAGAAATTAAAAAAATTAAAGATAATTTCTTCTGCCACAAGTGCAACTCAACAGATATATCTAAATTATATTATGTTGAAACCCAAAATGTAATAGAGCATGATAAACGCAATCACACATTAAAATTAACTGACTTATCGTATAATGTTTACTGCGAAGATTGCTGTCCTTTTGATTTTCTTGCATTTACTCAAGCGCCTCAATATCTATATGATGAATTTTTAGCGATAGTTTGTCAGAAAATCAACTTGCTGACAGAGGCGGGATTTACTATTAAAGAAGCTATTGAAAGTACAATAGGAATAAATATCAATGATTATAGAAAAAAGAAAAGTTAATATTTTTACATACTCAATTTTTTCTATAAATTTCCACAAAACCTCTTGACAAATCAGAATTAATCTGCTATAATATGATTATGAAATACAAGATATCTTGTATTATTTAACGCAAATTGAATTATTTAGATGTCCCTCGTGTCGAGGAATGCACGACCTACGGTTAGTCCTCTAATCGTAGGTTATTTTATTGTAAGGATGTGCAAATTATGTCAAAGCCTGTCATGATAATGTATATAGATTCTAATAACTTTTATAAAAATATTGCTGATTTATATGATACAAAACCTATTAGACTTAATTGGCAATCATTATGTCTTGGGATAAGAGATGTCATTCAAGAAGATTATAGCTGTAATTTCTCAAAGGCGTTCTATTATTCAGCATTATCGGACAGGAGCGATAATCCTGATAAGTATGATTCTCACAAAAAATTCTTAAACAACTTAAATCAATGTAAATACATAGACGTTGTAATTGGAAAACTTTCACGAGTACCGATTGACTCCACTACCCCAATTAATAAGAACGATCCGTCAACTTATAAACACGTTGAAAAAACAACAGACGTAAATATATCTAATGGAATGTTGACCTCATCAGCTGATATCATTGTTCTTTTATCTGCTGACACAGATTTTGAAAGCACAATTAGATTATTAAAAAATAAAGGTAAAACTGTATTGGCGGTTGTTCCTATTGGTGCTAAAAGCTCGCATATCCAGCATATTGTCGGTGATGATAATGTGATTTTATTAGATAAAAACTTTTTTGATAAATACGCAAAACTTCCCGCTACACCAATTTAAATATTAATATTTAATTAGACAATTTCTTGATTATTCATTATACAAAGCCCTCCTCACGATGTTTGAGTTTGAGAATGACTTTGTATCCCTCCTCTCTATATATCAATAAACTAGCATATCATAATACCAAGTCTAAAAAGTTCTACTTGTAGCAAACAAATTCTAATAATTTTAAAGTGTAACAAGAAAGCCCTGCTCAATTAAGAGTGGGGCTTTTGTATGCGCTTTGCTGTTTTGCAAGATAACCTAAATGGTATGAGCAATATTATACACTTTAAGCCCATTACAAAACTATGTCTAAAATAAAATTTATTTATAAGCATTTCATTTTAGTTCAATTCGTTGATTCATTTATCACAGAAGTTTTATTCAATCCTTATATAATTTTTCAACATTTTAAAACAAATATAGTAAGTTATCCAAAGTTTTAAAGAATGTATTGACAAAAAGCGATATTATAGTTTATACTATGATTGAAATTCAAGAAAGGAAGTATGAACTATGCAGGACACCTATCAACGAAAGTTATCCACCAAGAACAAACTTTTTATAGCTGATTTGGATGGAAAGCTTTTCCCAATCGATTGGACACAGTCAGATGAAGAACGACTTATGTCAAACGAAGGCTACAGATTTCTTGTAAGAACGATGTTTAAGTTCACAGAAATGAAATGTACTCCTCTCCTCATTCATATGATACGACATTTGACCGAAGATTTCATCAACGGGAAGTATGAATCATTCGTCTCTGAAACCGTGAACGGTATTCTGTATTATCGTTTCGGTAACGATGGAAATTTTTCCATGACTATCACCCCTTTAGACGAATCTAAATGTTTCCTTGTGTCTCTTTCAGCAGGTATCGAAATTAATTAAACCCAAAGATATTCAAGATGTTCAACCCCTTATTCTATCTGTAAGGGGTTGAATATAAATATAGAAAATTCAAAAAATACGGAGGAAAAATAAAATGAAGATGATGAACGATCAGGACTTAACTAAAATTATCACAAAAGAAGAAGATGGGATAGAGGTTTTTAAATGCGACGTAGATATTCCTACTAAAATATATTTGGATTTGCTTATTAAATACTTACACCAAAAACAAAAATACAAAATCACACGTAAGGAAATTTGCCAAAAATCCAAATTGAGTTACAATACAGTATATAAAATAGATACCTGCCAAGAAATACCCCAAGTCAACACATTACTCAAACTTTTCGATGCTGTAGATTGTGCGGTTGAATTTAAAATTATTGATAAAAGAAATTTTCAAAATGATTGCGAATGGTAAGCTAATCTAACGTTTCTTAAAACTTTTATTTAAATTATCATTTATATACACTTTTATAGCACCTTAAAATATTTTCAAGGTGCTATTTTTTTTTGCTACTTTATTCTATTATCATTTCTTTATCATAGTATATTTGTGCCATACGCTGTTCTACTGAACGATTTATAATAGCTATTAAGAAAGGCGTTAGATTAGTCAATCTAAAAGCCTGTGTGAAGAAAACAAAGCCTTTTTCTTTTATTATTTTTCCTATTAGTTCGTCAGCAAATGATGAACTGATCGTATTTATTCCTTCAAAGTCAAGATTTATTCGTTTTTTATCATTATTTACGATATTCATTACCATATTTCTGACCTTTTCGGCAGATTTACGTGTTCCTGTTCCTCCTGACATCTCAGATATCTTTATGTTTACAATATTTTCATCCGTGTCTGATTCTAGATTTTCAAGCCACAAATCCACACTGTTATAGGCACAACCTGAACTATTTGTTAATGCTGAAGTAATATCAATATCTTTAGAATAATCCAGTTGGAAATCTACCGTTGTTGTTCCATTGGATTTTCCTAAATTAAAACCTCCTCGTTTGGCGGTTTCTATAGTTCCATTTGTGTTCTCATATGTAGCTCCGTTAGAGCTTATTTTTAAAATCCCATTAGATTTGGTAATAATTTGTGATAATCCCCACAGACCATTACCTTGTCCTATACTTGTATCTCTCGTAACTTTTTCCTGTAAAGCCATTGTAATTGCATCAATAGGCGTTTGAGGATGATGTTCCGATGAACTTTTCAGAGAATTATATATTCCTGTTCCATAATCAAATATACAGAAACTAAGTCTTTTAGCACTTTGATGTATTTGACCCATAATATAACCACAGCCTACTCCTGAATGTTGAAGCACATTGTCCATTACTTCGTTAATACACCACTCAATGCTTCCGATAACGCCATCTGCTATAATTTCTGATTGACGAAGGCACAACAGATAATTATTTACAAGAGTATTAACCTCAACATCACTATCAAAAAACCATACGATGTCAAAAGGTGAATTTATCTGATAACTATGTATATAATCCTTGGCAACTAAAGGATTATTCATATGAGTATGTTCTATATATCCATTTGGCGGAAGAACCACTTCAAAAGTCAGATCTTCTTTGTTTTTATAATATTGAAGCAATGCTGTTATAGGAACACAAGTATTGGAAAATATTCCATCGTCTTCAATTATAAGTTTAAAATCTTTATATCCTTTTTTAATTCCGTCTAAAATAGACCAATTCAAAAACTTGATTACAGATGAAGTTTTTGTTTTTAAGTTAATTTCTTTAGCGTAATCCATAATATATGTCTCTCCATTTACATTATATTCTGCTTTAAAATTATTGCTTTGTAAAATCA
>ERZ1034920.1173-NODE-1173-length-17662-cov-6.403817_pt1 | contig 17662 bp, 16 predicted proteins | sample MGYA00520688_ERZ1034920 | MGnify/ENA primary metagenome ERZ1034920 (study PRJEB33766, sample SAMN09781785) | gut metagenome | biome: gut microbiome | host: Homo sapiens | place: Madagascar | study: EMG produced TPA metagenomics assembly of the PRJNA485056 data...
AATGGGCTTATTTCAGCCGAGGATTTGTCTATAGGTTGATTGAGGATTAGTATAATAATTCAACTGCCTTTCCCATATACAAAATGCTCCTGCGACCGAAAAAGCCGCAGGAGCGATATGAGTGATCGTTATTCGGTTCTGAGAGCTTCAACGGGGTCCTTTTTGGAAGCAACTCTTGAGGGGATAAGACCTGCAATAAGCGTGAGCACCATGCTGATCGCCACAAGCACCGCTGCTGCCTGAGGAGGCAGGAACGCTTTAAGTCCCTCAATGCCTGTAAGGCTGTAAACTATTGCATTGATGGGGATTATTGCAAGGTAGGATATTCCCACGCCGATAAGTCCCGAGGTAAGACCCACAAGCAGCGTTTCGGCATTGAAAACTGTAGAAACATCGTGCTTTGATGCGCCTATGGCACGGAGTATGCCTATCTCTCTTGTTCTTTCCAGAACAGAGATGTAAGTGATAATGCCTATCATAATTGAAGATACCACCAGGGATATGGCAACAAAGGCGATAAGCAGATAGGAAATTCCGCTGATTATATCGGTGATGGAGGACATGAGCAGAGCCACATAATCGGTGTAATGTATCACGCTGTCCTCATCTGCGGAGTCGTTATACTCTGCTATCCTGTCGGATATCTCGTCCTTTTCGGCAAAGGACTTGGCGTATATCTTTATCTCGGAGGGATCGTCAAAATCAACCTGACCGAGGTTTGAAAGGTTATCCTCATAGGTCGAGGACGAAAATTCTTCGGGAGTGTATTTATCGAATATAAGCGCATACCGGCTGTCGGTGAACTGTGTGTTGTCCATTGCAGCTGCAAGCTGTTCTGCGGTCATTGCCGCAAGCTGCTGCTCTGCCTGAGCCGCATACTGAGCTTTGTACTGCTCCCCTATGGCATCGGCTGCGTATCCGAAAAGGGTATCATCGTCCATCTGGCTGATGTAGGAAGATACAGAATCGGACTCAACGCCCATCTGCTGGGAATAGGAGCTTATCATCTGCTCTTCAAGGTCTTTTCTTGTGACCTGTGAAAGATACTGCTCCGTATATGCCTGAACGTCCTCTTCATCGGGCTGGGAGGAAATGTACCTGAACACATCTGCCTTATCGGAAACGCTGAGACCTGCAATATATTCCTTTACGGAAGCTGCCTTTTCGGCATCGGTAGGTTCGGTGTAATCATCAGACTTGAATGCAAGACCTGAGATAACGTCTGTGTTTTCGTCTGCCAGCTGCTCCTTTACAATATCACTTTCGTTTGTCTTGTTGATAACATAATCGGTAAGCGCCTTGGTATATCCTACATAGCCCATGAGCATTGTGGCTGTGGAATCCTCGGAGGGGCGGATAAAGCCTGTTATTTTCAGCTTTATTCCGACATCATCGGCGCTGTAGATATAGTCAAGACCTGTTTCGGTCTTGGTAAGGTCAACATATCCGCTGCCGTTCTCGCTGCGCTGATAATATTCGCAGGGAAGAATAAGCTTATATTCCTTGCCGATAATCTCGTCAAAGCTCCACTCGGTAACGCCGTAATCCTCGATTATTCCGCCTGTCATTGCGGCGTTCATTATCTCCGGCATATCGTCGTTATTTTTAAAGCCCAGGGAATACATGATGATATCGGGTATCTCGTTGTCCTTGGTAAGTATCACAACAGCTTCATCATAGCTCTGAGGCCAGCTGCCGTAAACAAGGTCATACTGATTTTCCAGTATCTCGTTGACGCTGTCATCGGTGTCGCCCGGGAGAAGCTCTTCAAATATTTCCACCTGACCCATGGGAGACATCTGCATGGCAGCGCTCATTGCGGCTGAGGATTCCATATTCACGCCCATGGCATTCTGGGAAACTTCCGCAAAATCGCACTTGATGACCTTGCCTGATGGGTCCTTTGTAAACACAGGCATCTGCACATCATAGCAATATGCCACAGAGCTTGCATTTTCGGAAATAACATCGTCATTTTCGATGAAATCCTTAACGGCTGTCATATCGTTAGTCTGCTTTGCGGAGGAATTAAGGGTGTTAAAGATATCATACACCGCTGTGTTGGAATACACCTTGTCGGGGACTTCTTCGCTGTCGTCATCGCCTGTTCCCCTGCCTGTGCTTTCCATAATAGAGTTCATAAGGCTGGCGGTATCGGCGGACTCACGGAAAATATCTATGGGGTAAGACGAAAGAGTATCCTCCTGAATGCCGTTTATATAGTCATTGATGCCCGTTGAAAGGGAAAGGATAAGTGCAATGCCGATGATTCCTATAGAGCCTGCAAAGGCTGTAAGAATGGTTCGTCCTTTTTTGGTAAGCAGGTTATTAAGGGAAAGGGAGACCGCCGTAAAGAACGACATGGAGACACGCTCTTTCTTTGCGGCAACGGGAACATCTTCCTTTGCGGGAGTGTAGGGATTGCTGTCCCCTGTCAGCGTTCCGTCCTTTATCCTTACTATACGGTTAGCATACTGCTCCGCAAGCTCGGGGTTGTGAGTTACCATTATAACAAGCTTGTCCTTGGCAATTCCCTTGAGCAGCTCCATTACCTGAATGCTGGTCTCACTGTCAAGTGCGCCTGTAGGCTCGTCGGCAAGGAGTATATCCGGGTTATTGATAAGGGCACGGGCAATGGCAACTCGCTGCATCTGACCGCCTGACATCTGGTTGGGCTTTTTGTGGAGCTGATTTCCAAGTCCCACCTTTTCCAGTGCTTCCACGGCTCTCTTCCTGCGCTCCGACTTGGAAACGCCTGAGATGGTCAGTGCAAGCTCAACGTTGGCAAGAACTGTCTGGTGAGGGATAAGGTTATAGCTCTGGAAGATGAAGCCTATGGAATGGTTTCGGTAAGCGTCCCAGTCCCTGTCCTTATAGTCCTTGGTGGAAACTCCGTTGATGATAAGGTCTCCTGAGGTGTAGTGGTCAAGACCGCCTATGATATTGAGCATGGTAGTCTTTCCGCAGCCGGAATGACCCAGAATGGCTACAAACTCATTTTCACGGAAGGTTATTGACACTCCGTTCAGTGCAGTAACGGCAGTATCGCCCTCGCCGTACTGCTTTACAATGTTTTTCAGCTGAAGCATTGGCAGCAATCCTTTCTTATCTTTCCTGACCGGAAATAAATATGCTTATTTCCAAAGACTTACATAATAATTTATCATTTTTCTGCGTCTTTCGGGTATGTCTATCCACTGGCTGTCAAGGTCAAGAATGCGGACAAAAATGTGATTTACAAGAAGTGCTTTTATAGTGAGGGCTGTTGTCTTGCAGTCGATGTTTTTTATCTCTCCCGCATCAATACGTTTTTGCAGAAGATCTTCTATCCAGCTGCTGAAGCTTGAAGCCAGACTGCTTATATCATCTTTTGACAAAAATTCACGGACTTCACTTTCTCTGACTATTATCCGTATGATATCAATATGCCCCGCCACGGTGTCGGAAAGCAAGGTGAAAAGTCTTTCCATAGCCTCTTCAATGGGAAGCGAGTACATTTGGCTGTCATTTTCAAGAGCCGAAAGATTTTCTGTAACGCTGTGGCGTTCTTCATCAAGCACCTGACAGAACAGTTCTTTTTTGCCGTCAGGAAAATAATGATAAAGCAGACTCTCGGATATGCCAAGACTTTTGCTTAGAGAACGCACGGACGTACCCTTATAGCCGTTTTCGGAAAAAGCTTTTTTGGCTTCATCGATCAGTCGGCGCTTTGTGGCTTCCGCCTGTTCTTTGCGGATATTTCCGCCGTATTTTTCTGCCATATTCACCCTCCCTGCATTTGACTTAACAACTGTTCAATGAATATTATAACGCAGACAATATGTAAAGTCAATACCGGCATCTTAATTTTCATCTTGTTATCACATTTTACAAGATATATCATACTAATCACCAATAAAACTATAGACAAAAAATCATCGCATAATCCATATACGCAAGATTATGCTCGATTTTTTGTATAGTTTTTAATTGGTTCTTAGTATCAAAATATGAATAATTCTGCTTTATATCCTGCAAATCTAACAATTCCATACAATTTATTCATTGACAACGGCATACAGCAATGATATAATAAAGAAAATGAATATAAAAACATCAGGTGTCGGACGTTGGCGTTTATGTTAACGGGTCCGATGAAAAGGGAAACAGGTGAAAATCCTGTACGATCTCGTCACCGTGATAAACGAGCAGAGGGAAATATGCCACTGAGAAATCGGGAAGGCTCCTTTCTGTGATGAAGTTTAAGTCGGGAGACCTGCCTGCTGTTTGTACAAGGAAAGCCACGAGGAATTGGCAGGTACGTTTTTGATATACACCCTTACCATATCTGTCCGTCTCGGCACATTATGGCAAGGGTGTATTTTTTGAGGTATTATGAATATTGAGAACGTAAGCCCTGCGGATATTGAGCGCAGGAGCATGGAAATAATCGAAAGCGAGCTTGGCAGCACAGATGGCTTATCCGAGACCGAAAAGATGATAGTTAAACGTGTGATACATACCACCGCCGATTTTGACTACAAGCAGAATATGAAATTCTCCGAAAATGCCGTTCAGAAAGGGCTTGAAGTGCTAAAAAACGGCGCTGTTATCGTAACGGACACCCACATGGCTGAATCGGGCATAAGCAAGCCTGCCATGAAAGCGCTGGGCTGCCGTGCCTGCTGCTTTATGTCGGACAGTGATGTTGCTGAAAGGGCAAAGCGTGACGGAACTACTCGGGCTGTAGCTTCCATGGATAAGGCTGCGGAGCTTTTTGGTCACGAAAATGTGATATTTGCAGTGGGCAATGCCCCCACAGCACTTATCCGTCTGGACGAGCTTATAAGGGTGGGAAAGATCGAACCTGCGCTGATAATCGGCGTGCCTGTGGGCTTTGTGAACGTTGTGCAGTCAAAGGAGATAATCATGGGCGGCAGTGCGCCGTATATCGTTGCGGCAGGCAGAAAGGGCGGCAGCGGTGTGGCGGCTGCTATTTGCAATGCTCTGCTTTACAGGCTGTACGACAGGAAAACAGGCAAAGTAACGGAGAACATAAATGCTTGACGAATACATTTACCACGGAAAAGAAAAGCTCCGCTGCGGATATACCACTGGCTCATGTGCGGCGGCGGCTTCAAAGGCGGCTGCGGAAATGCTGCTGACAGGCGAATTTGTACACGAAACTCAGCTTATGACGCCCAAGGGCATCGAGCTTCATCTTCCCACAGAAAATGCTGAGATATCCGAGGATTTCACTTCCTGCGCTGTGCGCAAGGACAGCGGCGATGACCCCGACATCACCAACGGTATTCTTGTTTATGCCAAGGCGGAAAAGATACCTTTCGGCATTGAAATTGACGGCGGTAAAGGCATCGGACGGGTCACAAAGGCAGGACTTGACCAGCCTGTGGGAAACGCCGCCATAAACAGTGTTCCCCGCAAGATGATATCGGCGGCAGTCTCGGAGATATGCGAAAAATACGACTATCACGGCGGGATAAGGATAACGATATCCGTTCCGGACGGCGAACAGATAGCCCTTAAAACCTATAATCCCCGAATGGGCATTGAGGGCGGCATATCCATAATCGGCACCAGCGGCATAGTTGAGCCTATGAGCAGCCGTGCCCTTATCGACACAATTAAAGTGGAGGAACGCATGAGGCGTTCCGAGGGCAGAAAAAATCTGCTGCTGACTATAGGCAACTACAGCCGTAACTTTCTTGCTGAAAATATGCCTATGATAATGAATTACGGCGTTAAATGCAGCAATTACATCGGCGATGCCATTGATATTGCGTTGGAGCTGGGATTTGAAAACGTGCTTATTGTGGGGCATATCGGCAAGCTTGTAAAGCTGGGGGCTGGCATAATGAACACTCATTCGGCTCAGGCTGACGGGCGTATGGACGTGCTTGTTACCTGCGGAGTTATGGCCGAAGTTGACCCTAAGATATTAAAAAAGCTCCCCTCCTGCACAACGGTAGATGCCGCTCTTGATGAGCTTGACAAGGCTAATGCAGTTGACAGAGTGGCGGCAGTGCTTATGGAAAAGGCTCAGTATTATCTTGATGCAAAGGTCAAGGGAGAGATACGTATTGGCGCTGTAATGTTTTCGGACAAGCGTGGAATTATCGGCATGACAAGCTCTGCGAACGTGATAATCAAAACGCTTATGGAGGAGTACAATGGTTAATTTTGTGGGCGCAGGCTGCGGTGCGGCAGACCTTATAACCGTGCGTGGAAAATCGCTTATTGAACAGGCTGATGTTATTGTTTACGCAGGCTCTCTTGTAAATCCGCAGCTGCTGGAATATGCAAAAAAGGACTGCCAGATACACAACAGCGCTTATATGACGCTGGAACAGGTAATTGACGTGATAAAATCGGCAGAGCATGAGGGAAAAATGACCGTGCGGCTCCACACAGGCGACCCGTCGCTTTACGGTGCAATTCGTGAACAGATGGACAGGCTGGACAAGCTGGGAATAAAATACGACATCTGCCCCGGAGTAAGCTCTTTCTGTGGGGCGGCGGCAGCTCTCAGGGCGGAATACACTCTGCCCGATGTGTCCCAGACGGTGATAATCACACGAATGGCTGGCAGAACGCCTGTTCCCGAAAAGGAGAGCATTGCTGCTCTGGCGGCTCATAATGCCACTATGGTCATCTTCCTCAGCACAGGGCTTTTAAAGAAGCTTTCGACTGAGCTTATCAGGGGCGGATACAAGCCCGACACTCCCGCTGCCATAGTTTACAAGGCAAGCTGGGCTGACCAGAAGGTATGCCGCTGTACTGTGGAAGATCTTGCTCAGACTGCGGCGGATAACGGCATTACCAAAACAGCTCTTATCTGCGTGGGTTATTTCCTGGGCAATGATTATTCCCTTTCAAAGCTTTATGACAAGAGCTTTGAGACTGAGTTCAGAAAGGCTGAGATTTGAAAGCTACAGCCACAAAAAGGAATGTTCGGATATGAAAATAGCGGTTATATCCGTCACCGAGAACGGAAACAAAATATCACGCAGGATAGCTGAGGGTATTGGCATATCCTGCGACAGATTTGCTTTTTCAAAGCACTGTGACGGTTCTGCTGTGTCTTTTGATGATATGAAGCAGATGACCGCAAAATGCTTTGGGGAATATGACGGGATCATTTTCATATGCGCCTGCGGGATAGCTGTGAGAATGGTCGCTCCCCATGTGGTCTCAAAGCTCAGCGACCCTGCGGTTGTAGTCATAGACGAAAGCGGGAAATTTGCCATTTCACTATTATCGGGGCATATCGGAAAAGCAAACGCCCTTACCGAAAAAATTGCGGAGATCATCGGTGCAGAGCCTGTTATAACCACTGCCACGGACGTTGGCGGCAAATTCTCCCCTGACAGCTTTGCAGCTGCAAATGACCTGTACATCTGCGAATATGACATTGCAAAGGAAATTGCGGCAGAAACGGCAAACGGTGGAAATGTTGGATTTTACAGCGATACAGGCTGCTTGAACATTCCCCCGTTTTGTGACAATAAAAGGCTTGGCATCTGCATTTCCTCTGACGCTGCAAAAATGCCGTTTGAACACACCCTGCACCTTATCCCCAAGGATATCATTATCGGGGCAGGGTGCAAAAAGGGCACATCGGCAGAACAGTTTGAGCTTTTTTTATTATCACAGCTTGCGGAAAATAAGCTTGATATACGCCGTGTGAAAGCCTTGTGCACCATTGATATCAAGCGGGAGGAAAACGCTATACTTACATTCTGCCATAATCATCACATTCCGCCGCAGTTTTATTCGGCTGCGGAGCTTATGGCGGTAAAAGGACAGTTCACATCATCTGAATTTGTTTTGAAAACAACGGGAGCAGACAATATCTGCGAGCGCAGTGCTATGGTCATGGGAAAAAGTCTGCTTGTAAAAAAGCAGGCTATGAACGGAATGACCTTTGCGGCGGCGGAAGCTCCCGTAAAAATTGATTTTAACAGGCGGGTATTATGAAATTATATGTTATTGGCTTTGGCCCGGGAAACAAGGAGGGCATGACCCTTGAAGCCGAGAGGGCTTTGCAGGAAAGTGACCTTATCGTGGGCTACACGGTATATGTTAAGCTTTTAAAAGAGATGTTCCCCTGCAAGGAATTTGCTTCAACTGCCATGAAGCAGGAAAAGGACAGGGTAATATTTGCACTTGAACAGGCTGATAGCGGCAAAACCGTTTCGCTGGTATGCAGCGGCGACAGCTCGGTCTATGGCATGGCAGGACTGGCGCTGGAGCTTTCGGCAGATTATCCCAACACGGATATTGAGATAGTGGCAGGTGTTACGTCGGCGCTCAGCGGAGGTGCAGTGCTGGGCGCTCCCCTTACTCATGATTTTGCTGTAATAAGCCTCTCCGACCTGCTGACCCCATGGGAAAAGATTGAAAAGCGCCTTGCCTGCGCCGCTATGGGGGATTTCACCACGGCGATATACAATCCGTCGTCCAAAAAGCGTGCTGACTATCTGGCAAAAGCCTGTGACATAACGCTTAAATACAAGTCCCCCGAAACGGTATGCGGATATGTGCGCAACATCGGCAGAAGCGGCACGGAAAGCGGTGTAATGACCCTTGCCGAGCTTCGTGATTTTAAGGCGGATATGTTCACAACCGTTTTCATCGGCAACAGCGAAACCAAGAATATAAACGGAAAAATGGTCACTCCACGAGGATATAAAAATGTGTGATATACTTATTTTCGGCGGAACTACCGAGGGCAGGCAGCTGGCGGAGTTCTGCGCAGGTCACGGGATAAATGCCTGCATAAGCGTGGCTACGGAATACGGTGCTGAACTGCTCCCTCAGTCGGAATATGTGCATATCCATATTGGCAGAGAAGATGCAAGCGGTATTGCCAAGATGATAGAAAAGCTCGGCGTATCGGCAGTGATAGACGCCACTCACCCCTATGCCAAAGAGGTAACAAAGAACATAACTGCCGCCTGCGCCGAAAAAAATGTTACTTTATACAGGATAAAGCGTGCAGACGACGCAATATGCGAAAGCGCCATTTATTTTGACGATGTTACGGCTGCGGCGGAGTATCTTGACACTGTAAACGGCAATGCGCTTATAACCACGGGAAGCAAGGAGCTGGCAGCATTCACGGCTGTACATGACTATGATAAGCGCTTTACCGCACGTGTGCTTGATCTGCCGAAGGTCATAGCCGAGTGCAGGGCGCTGGGATTTTACGATGAAAAGATAATTGCGGAGAAAGGCCCTTTTACGCTGAAGCAGAACATTGACCATCTTAAAAGAAGCGGTGCGGAATTTCTGGTAACAAAGGACAGCGGAAACGCAGGCGGCTTTGCGGAAAAAGTCAATGCTGCTAAGATATGCGGTGCAGGGCTTATTATTATAAAACGCCCCGATGAAAAGGGAATTTCATTGGAAGAGGCGGAAAATATCCTGCTGGGGAGGTGCAGAAGTGAATAAGGATATAGCTGTTATAGGCATTGGAATGGACGGCGATAAAACTCTCACCGCCGAGGCAAGGGAAGCAATAGAAAGCGCAGAGCTTATTATAGGCGCAAGGCGCATGGTCAAGCCATTTGAGCACCTTAACAGGCAGATGTTTATTTCCTATGACCCGAAAGAAATAGCCGAGCATATCAGGGCTTCGGAGTGCCAAAAGATCGCAGTGCTTATGTCGGGCGACTGCGGCTTTTACAGCGGCACGGAAAAGCTATTGCCGCTTGTAGGCGATTGCCGTGTTATAAGCGGCATATCCTCCCCTGTTTATTTTTTTGACAGGATAGGCATTCCTTGGCAGGACTGCAAATTTGTGAGCCTTCACGGTGCGGAAGCCAACATTGTGCGGAATGTATGCTCAAATGAAAAGGTATTCTTTCTCCTTGGGGGAAAGGTCACTGTATCGGAAATATGCCGAAGGCTGTGTGAATACAGTCTGAAAGATGCGGAAGTTTATATCGGTGAAGATCTTGCGGTGGAAAACGAAAAGATATCATCAGGCAGAGCTGCGGACTTTACAGAATATGAAAATGCGAACCTCTGCGTAATGGTCGTCATAAACCATAATTACGAGAGATCTACGCCTGTGGGGATATCCGATGACTGCTTTATACGTGGGAAAATCCCCATGACCAAATCGGAAGTGCGTGCGGTGTGCATATCAAAGCTGGCGGCTGAGCGTGACGGCATCTGCTGGGATATCGGCTGCGGAACAGGCTCTGTTACGGTGGAAATGGCTTTGCAATGTGCTGACGGCAGGGTGTATGCGGTAGATAAGTCGCCCGAAGCTGCGGAGCTTACACGGCAGAACGCAATAAAGTTCGGGTGCGATAATATTTCAGTTTTCTGCGGTCAGGCAGAGGAAGAAGCTGTAAGCTTCCCTGCCCCTCAAAGCGTTTTCATCGGCGGTTCTGGCGGAAAGCTCAGTGAGATAATGAACATTGCCCTCAGCAAAAATCCCTATGCCAATATTGTCATAACCGCCGTGACACTTGAAACGCTTAACAGGGCTGTTGAGTTTTTTGATAAAGCGGATATCCCCTGCGAAATATCGCAGATAGCCGTCACACGGACACGAAAAGTAGGCAGCAGCACTATGCTGAGCGCCGAAAATCCCATATTTATCATAAGCGGAGCGAGGCGGACATGAAAAGGATAATGATATCAGGCACGAACAGCGGCTGCGGCAAGACGACTGTTGTTTGCGCACTGCTGAAAGCTCTTTCGGAGCGCAGTGTTGACGTGGGTGCGTTCAAGTGCGGCCCCGATTACATCGACCCTATGTTTCACAGCAAGATAATCGGCACCAAGTCCTATAATCTTGACAGCTACTTCTGCCCCGCAGGCACGCTGAATTACCTGCTGAAGAAAAATTCAGCGGATATGAACATTATCGAGGGAGCTATGGGCTATTACGACGGCATAGGCGAAAGTCATTCCGCCTGCCGCACTGCCGTTGAAACGGGAACGCCTGCGGTCATCGTCATCGACTGCAAGGGAATGGGTGCTTCGATGGGTGCAGTGATGAAAGGCTTTCTCACATTCCGCACGCCTAACAACATCGTTGGATTTATCTTCAACCGCCTGCCTGAAAGCATGGAAAAGACTGCTGTGAGCCTTTGCAATGAAATGGGCGTGACATACTTCGGCAGGCTGCCTTTTTCAAAGGATAATTCCATTGAAAGCAGGCATCTGGGGCTTGTTACGGCTGACGAGATTACAGGGCTTAAAGAAAAGCTGCTGCGGCTGTCTCAGCTGGCGGAAAAGTACATACTTATCGACAAGCTCCTTGAAGCCGCCGAAAATGCTGTGGATATGCCATGCACCGAGCCTGAAATTCCAAAGGACATTGCTCGGAATGTAAGGATAGCCCTTGCATATGACAGCGCTTTCTGCTTTTATTATGCGGACAATATTTCTCTGCTTGAAGAGCTTGGCTGCGAGATAGTCCCCTTTTCGCCCCTCAGTGACAAGGCTCTGCCCGAGAGTATCGGCGGACTTATCCTTGGCGGAGGATATCCCGAGCTTTATGCAGAAAAGCTTTCGGAAAACACTCCGCTTCTGCATGAGATAAGGGAGCGCATTTCAGGCGGATTGCCTGTTATAGCCGAATGCGGCGGATTTATGTACCTGAACGAGAGCATTGAAGATGTGAATGGTATCCGCCGCAAAATGGCTGGAGTTATAAACGGGCAGGCTTACAGGACTGACAGGCTTCAGCGCTTCGGATATGTCAGTCTCACCGCAAAAAAAGACTGTATGCTCCTTGACAAAGGCAGATCAGTCAGAGCGCATGAGTTCCACTACTGGAACAGCACCGCCTGCGGAAGCGACCTGCACGCAAAAAAAGCAAGCAGCGGAGCTGAATATGACTGCGCATATGCAGGCGATAATATGTACGCAGGCTACCCACATCTGTATTTTTATGCGGACACCGAAATGGCAGTACGCTTTGCAAAGAAATGCTGCGAATACAGCAAAAATAAGAGAGGTTTGAAATGGAAAGAATAATTTGCCTTATGCTGACAGCTGTGCTTATTTTAACAGGCTGCTCAGCAAACAAAGCCGACAGCTCCTCCGAAATTGCTAAGGCTGCGGAGCCGCAGAAGGTGGCTGCGTGTACGGGAAGCCTTGCGGAAATATGGCTTCTGGCAGGAGGAAAGCTGTCATACGTAACTCAGGACGCTTACGACGAGCATCAGTTTGAGGTGGCTGACGATGTGGTGTGCATCGGCGAAATGAAGTCCCCCTCCGTGGAAATGATGATATCCGAGGGCGTTGACTTTGTTATAATGTCCTCAAAAATAGCCGAGCACACAAAGCTCAAAGATACTCTGACAAATGCGGGCATTGACGTGCGCTACTACAGCGTTGAAAGCTTTGACGACTATCTTGGCGTTCTGAAAGAATTTACGGACATCACAGGACGTAATGACCTGTATGAGCAGAACGGAACGGATATAAAGGTGACTGTTGACAAGGTGGTAAGCGAGGCTAAGAAGCATGAGTCTCCCACCGTGCTGCTGCTGAGGGCATCTTCCCAAAAAGTCCATGCAAAGGGCGCTGACACCACGGCAGGCGCAATGCTAAAGGACCTTAACTGCACAAATATTGCCGATACAGATGAATCCCTGCTGGATAACCTGAGCCTTGAAGAGATAATCAAGGACGATCCCGATTTTATTTTCGTCACCACCATGGGAAAGGACGAGGACAAGGCGATACAGACCCTTAATGACACTCTTACATCAAGTCCCGCATGGTCAGAGCTTGATGCCGTAAAGAACGGCAGATTTTACATACTTCCGAAAGCGCTTTACCACTACAAGCCCAACGCAAAATGGGGCGAGGCCTACGAGAATTTAGCGGAGATACTGTATGGTGAATGATAAAAAGCACCCCGCAGCAATACTCCTGTGCTGTTTTGCGGCTCTGGCGGCAGCGGCATTTATGGGCATTGCTTTCGGAGCGGTAAGTCTTTCGCCAAAAGAGGTGCTTGACGGCATAATGGACGGCGAAGCCACCGCCAACGGCAGGATAATCTACTGCGTAAGGCTCCCCCGTGTGCTCGGAGGCTTTCTGGCGGGGGCTGCTCTGGCAGTATCGGGTGCTGTTATACAGGCGGTTCTCGGCAATCCTCTTGCCTCGCCGAATATTATCGGCGTTAACGCAGGTGCGGGCTTTGCGGTAGTTCTAAGTCTTGCGATATTTCCGACAACATTTGGAGTAAGGTCGCTGGCAGCCTTTATCGGAGCGCTGGCGGCGGTGATGCTGGTGTATTTCATTGCAAGGAAAACAGGGGCATCGAAGATAACCCTTGTTCTTGCGGGAGTTGCCATTTCAAGCCTTTTTAATGCGGGAACGGACACCGTTACGACCTTTGTGCCCGATACTCTTTCGGGTCTTTCGGATTTCAGGATAGGCGGACTTGAGGGAATTTCTCTTGGCGCACTCTCTCCTGCGTGGGTGCTGATAATTGCGGGAATAGCTGCTGTAATCCTATTGGGGCACGATATAGACGTGCTTGCCCTTGGGGACAGCACCGCATTTACGCTTGGAATGAACGTAAAGCTGTTAAGATTTGTTCTGCTTACTCTGGCGGCGCTTCTGGCAGGGGCTGCGGTGAGCTTTTCGGGGCTTCTCGGCTTTATCGGGCTGATAATCCCGCACATAGCAGAAAAGCTGACGGGAAGCAGTCACACGCTGAAAATACCTGTGTGCGCACTTATGGGGGCGGTTTTCACATCAATGTGCGACCTGCTGGCAAGGACGCTTTTTGCTCCCCATGAGATAGCGCTGGGTATAGTTGTTTCATACATCGGCGTGCCTTTCTTTATCTATCTGCTTCTCAGAAGGAAGGGAGGAAAGCACGGTGCTTGAAATGAAAAACGTCAGCGGAGGATATGGCAGAAAACAGGTGCTTTATAACATTGACGCAGTCTTTGAAAGCAATATGATAACCTCTGTCATCGGGAAAAACGGCTGCGGAAAAAGCACTCTTTTGCAGATGTGCTGCGGGCTGTTGACCCCATCTGAGGGCAGCATTACCATTGACGGAGTGGATATTGCAAACATAAAGCACGCTGACCTTGCAAAGAAAATATCATATCTCTCCCAATCACACTCAGCGGGAAGCATAACGGTGCGCTCGCTGGTCTCCCACGGGCGTTTTCCCTATCTTGGGTATCCGAGAAAATATTCTTCTGAGGATAAGCGCAAAATAGCCGATGCCATGGAGCTTGCAGAGGTGACGGATATTGCGGATAAGTACGCAAACGAGCTTTCGGGCGGTCAGCTTCAAAGGGCATATATTGCCATGCTTCTGGCGCAGGACACGGATATCATGCTCCTTGACGAGCCTGCCACATATCTTGATATGAGCAGTCAGCTGGAGCTTATGGAGCTGGCTGTGAAGCTGAAAAATGCGGGAAAGGCCATTGTTATGGTAGTTCACGACATAAACACTGCGCTGATATATTCCGACAATATCATTGCCATGGACGGCGGCAGGATAATCGAAACAGGCTCTCCACGGCATATCTCCCGAAGTGAAGCCGTGCAGGATTCCCTTGGCATCGAGATAATATATGATGAAAATGTAAAGCAGTATTTTTTCAGAAAAGCTGCAAAGAAAGGAATGACCGTAAAATGAAAAAGGCAATAATCGCCGCAAGCTTCGGCACTACATATGAGCAGGCGGCAGAAAAATCCATCTCAGCAGTGGAAGAAAAGCTGAGACAGGATTTTGATGGCTTTGAAGTCCGCAGGGCTTACACCAGCCGAATGGTAATAGCTGCGCTGAAAAAGCGTGGCGAACAGATCGACACGGTTGAGGAAGCACTTGAAAAGCTTGCAGATCAGGGCTATACTCATGTGTATATCCAGCCCACGCACATAATAAACGGCTTTGAGTACAATAAGATCACTGCAGCGGCAGAGAAATATAAGGACAAATTCACCGTGCTTGAAACAAGCACGCCTCTTCTTGATTCCGACGAAGATATCGGTAAGATATGCGACTTTTTTGAAAATAAGTTTGGTTCCGAAAGCGCTGTAGCAGTTATGGGTCACGGCACAGAACACAGCGCCAATGCTCTTTACACCCGTTTTGCAGAAAAATGCAAAGAAAAGGGATATAACAACATTTTTGCCGCAACGGTCGAGGGTACACCCACTCTTGAGGATATTATCCCGCAGATAAAGGCGGCAGGCTTCAAAAAAGTCATCATCACGCCCTTTCTTCTGGTTGCGGGCGACCATGCCAACAACGATATGGCAGGAGACGAACCTGACAGCTGGAAGTCAACACTTGCTTCTCAGGGCTTTGAGGTCATTCCCGTGGTAAAGGGTCTGGGCGAATATGCGGAAGTAAGAGAAATGTATGCTGAACATCTGAAAAGAATTATAAAGTAAAAAACAGCCGTTCCCGAGCGTTTCGGGAACGGCTGTGATATTATCAGCCTTTATTTAGGAAAAAGTCACTGTCAACAAGTCTTGTTTCAAACTCTTCCTTGGGAAGAGGCTTGTCAAACATGAAGCCCTGTGCCATTTTGCACTTTATATCACGCAGGAAATCTGCCTGATATTTGGTCTCCACGCCCTCGGATATGGCTTCCATATGCAGCTCATTTACCATGCTTACGATGTTCTTTACAACTATTTTATCGGTCGATGTCTCATCATTATCTTCATTTATGTTTGTAAAGAAAGATTTATCCAGCTTGATAACATCAACGTCCAGGTCTTTGAGAAGATTAAGGGAGGAATAGCCTGTACCGAAATCGTCGATAGATGTGGCTATGCCGTTCTTCTTCATCTCGTTGACAAAAACACCCATGGCAGCCAGGTCATCTGTGCCTGTCATCTCGGTAAGCTCAACTTCCAGATATTTTCCGTCAATGCCGTGCTTTCTGATTATGCCCAGTATCCTGTCGGCAAGGCGCTTATTATGCAGGTGATGCTTGGAAAAGTTCACCGACACCTTAACGGGTTCGATGCCTGCATCAAGCCAGCCCTTTATATCCTCGCAGACCTTTTCGAGAACGTAAAAGTCCAGACGGCAGATGGTTCCCTCATTTTCAAGAACAGGGATAAATTCCATTGGCGGCACTACCCTGCCGTCCCTTATCCATCTGCACAAAGCCTCACAGCCGCAAAGCCTGTTGGTCTCCAGATCTACCTTTGGCTGATAATAAACCGTGAACTCCCCGGTTTCAAGAGCCTTGGGGAACAATGTGGATATTTTCTTACGGTGGTTTGACTCATCAAGGAGCGCTGGTGAAAAGTAAACAACATCGTTAAGCTTGTCATTCTTTGCAGCCAGATATGCAATAGAGGCATTGTTCATTATATCGGACACATTGTCATTGGCCGCAGCCTCGTATATGCCCATTCTCAGCCTCAGGTCATATACCTGCCTGTCATTGCCATCGCCCATTTCATAGGAAAGAGCATCAATGAAAACACGCAGGTCATTTACACGGCCTTTTTTGATTATAAGGATAAAGTTATCTCCGCCAAGTCTTGCAAATTTGCCGTCTTTACCGATAAAGCCCGACATAGCCGATGCAAATTCACGCATAAGCTTATCGCCCTGCCTGTTTCCGAAGATCTTATTAACGTATTTGAAGTTCTTGATATTGATAAATGCGGCTGTATAGTTTACTACCTCACCTTTTGCGGCAAGCATACCAACATATCTCATAAATCCGTCGGAATTTGCAGCGCCTGTAAGACGGTCGATAAATCCGCTTTTCCTTATAAGATCAGCATAGTGTGCGTTGCTGCAAGCCATACAGCATGACTTGGCAAATGCTGCTATCAGTGTTTTCTCTTCAGTGCTCCACTCTGTTCCCTTTGCGGGCATAACGGTCACGGTAAATCTGCCGCTCATTCCCGAAACAAGGCTTTCGGATATGCCGCTGTCCTCATAGCCAACCGGAGAAGTGTAGAACTCAGTCTCACCGCTGATGCCCTCAGGCTCTACGCCGCTTGGGGCAGCCGAAACGGAGAGAACTACCCTGCCAAGTCCCGCCTTTTCCGCAAAAGAAGCGGCAGCACTGCGGATACTGCCGAATATTCTTTCTGCATCATTGCTGCTTTCATCTATTTTACTGAGGAAATCCAGAATGCCTTCGCTGAGATCACTGTAAACCATAATAAATCCCCTTCCAGAATTACGTCTGTTTTTCTTTTTCTGACAATTACAGTGCAGTTTGAAAACGATGCCAATGTAAAATAAAAAAGTCTTATATGCTTATCTTAAATATATTATAGCATGTCAACCTGTATTAACATTTACCAATTTGTGTGATTTTATAAAACAAATTTCATTTTTACCTTAAAGAAACACAACTGTGGACAGGGCGAATAAACACAAAATCCCCCATGACCGCTTTAATTGGCGATCATGAGGGATATATGCAGCCGTAAATTTTATTCTGAAAGATTTTCGGTGCAGAAGAGGTCAATGCAGCGCTTATTCCTGTAAAAACAGGCCGCAAAAAATCCTGATTTCACTGCGCTACGCTCCGTTGCATCAGGATTTTTTGCATCGGTGGCTTGACAAACGGAAGTATTCAATTTATACTGAAAAAGGAAAGAGAGCGACCGATCAGACGCTCTTACCACAAAGTCATTTTTCTGCAGTTGATTGTTTTTACAGAGTTTTTTT
>ERZ1034920.1174-NODE-1174-length-17592-cov-7.068769_pt1 | contig 17592 bp, 14 predicted proteins | sample MGYA00520688_ERZ1034920 | MGnify/ENA primary metagenome ERZ1034920 (study PRJEB33766, sample SAMN09781785) | gut metagenome | biome: gut microbiome | host: Homo sapiens | place: Madagascar | study: EMG produced TPA metagenomics assembly of the PRJNA485056 data...
TATATGGATTATGCGATGATTTTTTGTCTATAGTTTTATTGGTGATTAGTATCAGGCGGTCTCTGAGATACTCATATCTCAGCCGCTTTTCTTCCTTGGCAAAATGCACTTCTCTGAGCTGTTCGGGGTTATTTGCGTAGCACAGCTTTTCATCGCCGAACTGTTCGCTGGTAAGGTCAAAAACGCAGTCACCTATCACATTGTAGCAGTGGTAATTGCCGCCGCTGCGAAGTATGCCGTAAACCTTTCCGCCGAAAATATCCTGGGCAAGGAATGCGGTTATCGAGCACTGCCCCAGAGTTTTGTTATCCTCCGACCACTTGTCCCTGAGCCTTGGGGCGCAGGTGTCTGCACACCATATGCCGCACAGGATATCGTAAAGCATTCTTGGGTCTTTTATCGCCTTGTATTCATCATTTGCGGGAGGAACATCTGCCCTTTCCCAGCCGTAAAATTTATATTCCATATTATTCTTTCATAAGCATGGCTTCAAGCGCTTTTTCAAACATCTCGTCCTGCTGCGGCGTGCGCTTGGGGCAGCCTTTAAGCCTGCCGCCGCTCCTGCGCACCTTTTTTCCTATGGCACGAAATTCCAGCAGACCCGGAATGTTCTCGTCCGAATACTGCTTTCCGTCCTGATTTATCACCAGCGCCGACCTGCCAAGGCACATTGCCGCCAGCCCGTAATCCTGAGTGACGGCTATATTCCCTGCCGAAAGCATATTTACCAGCCTGAAATCAACGCTGTCAGCGCCCTTTTCCACCACGATAGTTTCCGCTCCCTCACGCTCTATCCTGTGGCAGGTGTCGCAGAGGATAACGCAGCCAACGTGATATTTTTTCGCCAGCCTTACCGTGATATCCACCACAGGGCAGCCGTCTGCGTCAATGTAAATTTTCATATCAAACGCTCATTTCGTTGAGCAGGTCATTTTTCTTGTCCCACAGCTTCTTTGAAAGGTCAACGTAATACTCGTGGGGATTTTCAAATCTTGTTACCTCGCTCCAGAGCGTGCCTATCTGCTCACGGCAGAAGTCACGTATCTCCGTTGCGGAGGGAGACTCATATACACACTCGCCCTTGTCAAATATCTGCACAAGAAGCTTCTTTGCGGTAAAGTCGGTGACGGTCTTTTTCTTGTATGGGTGCTCGGGGTCAAAAATGGTGTAGGGCTTGGTGTCATCTACCTCTTCACCATAGCAGGTGATAAGGTCGGCAATGGCCTTGCCTGTGGTCTTGTCGTAAAATCTCCAAAGCTCCTTGAAATCGGGAGTTGTTATCTTGGTAACATTTTCCGAAAGCTTTATCTTGGGGATTATTTGTCCGTCCTTTTCAACGGCTGTGAGCTTGTAAACTCCGCCGAAAACAGGCTCGCTCCTTGATGTGATAAGGCGCTCGCCTACGCCGAAGCTGTCGATGCACGCACCCTGACGGAGAATATCCTCGATGATATATTCGTCAAGGGAGTTGGAAATGCAGATCTTCGCATTGGGGAAGCCCGCATCGTCCAGCATCTTTCTTGCTTTTCTTGAAAGGTATGTGATATCGCCGCTGTCAATGCGTATGCCCGCAGGCTCATGGCCCTCTGCCCTCAGCTCGTTGAACACCTTGATAGCGTTGGGTATGCCCGATTTAAGCACATTGTAGGTATCCACCAGAAGCAGGCAGGCATCGGGATAGCACTTGGCATATGCCCTGAAAGCGTCAAGCTCGGAATCGAACATCTGCACCCAGCTGTGAGCCATGGTTCCCAGAGCGGGAGTGCCCATTTCCTTGTCAGAGATGGTGCAGGCAGTTCCCGCACAGCCGCCGATATATGCAGCTCTTGCGCCGTAGATAGCGCCGTCGCTTCCCTGAGCACGCCTTGAGCCGAACTCCATAACAGCTCTGCCGTCAGCAGCCTTTACGATACGTGCAGCCTTTGTGGCGATAAGGCACTGGTGATTTATGCAGAGCAGCAGCATGGTCTCCATAAGCTGAGCCTGGATCGCAGGGCCTTTTACAATGACCAGCGGCTCATTGGGGAAAACTGGAGTTCCCTCGGGGATAGCCCACACGTCGCAGGAGAACTTGAAGTTTCTCAGATAGTCAAGGAACTTTTCGGAAAATATCTTCTTGTCCCTGAGATATGCAATGTCCTCGTCTGTAAAGGACAGCTTCTTGATATAGTTTATAGCCTGCTCCAGTCCGCACATAACCGCAAAGCCGCCGTTATCGGGGACTTTTCTGAAATAAAGGTCAAAGCAGCACACGGTATCGGCAAGCCCGTTTTCCAGGTAGCCGTTGCCCATGGTCAGCTCGTAGAAATCTGTGAGAAGTGTAAGATTACGGTCGTTCATCACGCACATATCCTTTCATATTATTTTTACTCTGTAACAGCGCTTACAAACCTGATGCCGCTGTCCTTCATAAGCTTGTAGGCGGCAAGATTTGTGAAATCGCTGCTGTGATAGGGAGCGTCATAGGTCTCGACGCAGTTCACGGGAACGATTATGGACACCGCCTCGTTTTTCTGGGTAAAATATGTTTTAAGGCTCAGGCAGAACTGCATAACGCAGATATCGGTGCAGTCGCCTGTGACGATAAATGTATCTATCTCTGGGTGGCACTCCAGCAGGTCTCTGAATTTTTTCTCGTGAAAGCCGTTGGTGGAGTTTTTGGGGATAAGGATATAGTCCCCCGCAGCTTTAAGCTCATCGACCACTTCCGACTCGGAGGTATTTTCGATGCAGTGGGGAGGGAACGAAAGGAACTCAGCCGCATTTTCCTTGTGGCAGTCAGCAAAGGCTGCGGTAAGGATACCCGCATGAGTGCAGGCGCTGAGCAGCTTTGCATTCGGCTTGATTATATCCTCTATCCGTGCGGAAGCCATAGCGCCCTCACGGATAAATCCGTTGACGATATCCACAAATACCGCCATGGCTGATTTCTTTGACACAGCTGACAGCTTCATTTCGGGGAGAGATGCAATTTCATCAAGAAGCGACTGAGCCTCAGCTGCAATGCGGGAGGTGCTGTTTTCGGTAAATTTCATATTATCGGCTTCCTTTCCGTATGAATGTTATATAAACATTATACCACGGCGTGACCGAATTGTAAATAGCAAATTGGCAGGCAAAGGAGCCGCAAATATCAGGCAAATTATATTCACAGTTTATTTACCCTTTGCTACCAATGTGAAAATCTTACGTTGATTGACTTATCTGACCGAAAGTTGTATAATAGTCCTGATAATACTTCCGCAGAGACGGAGGCAATACGGCAATGTTATTATGGGAGATAATACGCAATGAGCAAATTCAGGAAACAGCATATGTCCATCGACTGGCACGAGATCGTGGGAGAAGAAAACTACGAGCCTGCGGTGAACGCCACTCTGAAGGAAAAAGCCTCGCTGGTCGAGCGTGTGGGAATGATGATGCTTTCGGTGGGAACGGGAGCATGGAGAGTACGTGCTTCGATGAACAAGATAGCCCGTGCGCTGGGCATTGTGTGCAATGCGGATATCGGTTTGCTGACCATCGAATGCACCTGCATAGAAAACGGCGATACATACACCAATGAGATAACCCTCAGCACCACAGGCGTAAACACCGACAAGCTCAACGAGCTTGAAAATTTTGCGGACGGCTTTGCGGAAAGGGTCACAAAATACTCGGTACTGCAGTTTCATCGGATACTTGACAAAATTTCCGAGATACCGCCCAATTACAAGGCATGGAATTTGGGTCTGGCATCGGGTCTTGCCTGCTGCGGATTTACATTCCTGCTGGGCGGCGGGCCTGTGGAAATGATCCTTGCATTCTTCGGCGCAGGCGTGGGAATGTACGTCAGAAAAAAGCTGCTGGAGCGCCACATCACGCTGCTTGCAAACGTGTCTGCGGGAGTTGCCGCCGCCTGCTGTACATATCTGCTGCTTTTCAAGCTTTTTGAAGTGCTTTTCAATGTCTCCAGCGTTCACCAGTCGGGCTACATCTGCTCCATGCTGTTCGTGATACCGGGCTTTCCGCTGATAACGGGCGGCATCGACCTTGCAAAGCTGGATCTCAGGTCGGGTCTGGAGCGCATAACCTACGCTCTGCTGATAATACTGATGGCAACAATAACAGGCTGGGTGGTCGCACTGCTGCTCCACTTCTCGCCCGCAGATTTCCCCGAGCTGGAGATGGCTCCGCTGCTTAAAATGGTCATAAGGCTCATCACAAGCTTCTGCGGAGTATATGGCTTCTCGCTCATGTTCAACAGCAAGCGCAAAATGGCAGCCTGTGCAGGACTTATAGGAATGATAGCCAACACAACACGTCTGGAGCTTATTGATTTCACCCCCATGCCCGCAGGCGTTGCTGCATTCATCGGCGCAATGATAGCAGGACTTCTTGCAACGGCGATGAAATCAAAGGCAGGCTACCCCAGAATAACCCTTACAGTTCCGTCAATCGTTATCATGGTCCCCGGTATGTTCCTGTACAAAGGCATCTATTACCTTGGCTCATATGATATCTCAACGGGCGGAATGTGGCTCACAAAGGCTTTCCTGATAATCATATCGCTGCCCCTGGGTCTTATTTTCGCAAGAATATTCACGGATAATAATTTCAGACAAAGCAGCTGATATTCCGAAAAACCTCCGTTCTCTTTACTGATGTTGTAAAGAGGACGGAGGTTTTTCTGTTAAAATATACTTTTTTGATACTATTATGTCATCGCCCAAGCTCCCTTGAAATGACCTTTAAAAGCTGACCCGTAAGGCTTTTAAGATCGGTGCAGTCAATTACCTCGGGATATATCTGCTTCAGCTCATCGTAACAGCTGTCACCGTTTCCGCCAAGAGCTATGGCAATTATCTTCGTTCCACGGCGAATGATCTTATTGGCAGCATTGCGTGTGTCCATTATCGAAACGGGCGGATAATAAGGTATGCCGTCCGCTTCATGGGCAGGCTCACCGTCGGATATTACTATCATCAGCTTGTTCTCGGCACTGCTCTTCCGAGCAAGATACCGCTCAGCCCAGAAAAGTGACAAGCCCTCTCTTGTGCCATTATCAGCGTCCAGCGCCATAAGATTGTATTTTTCCGCATCACGCCCGCCGAAATCCACAAGGATATTGTGATCTACCTCAGGCTCGCCGAATATCGCCCTATGCTCAACTATGGCGTGCTCTATCCCCTGTTTTTTCAGCACTTCATGAAGTATAACAGAGCTTGTCATTGCAGCGCCCCGCCGCTCTCCATTCATAGAGCCGGAACCGTCGATCATAAGCAGCACCGCAAGCTCGGGTACTCCCGAATCCATTGCCTTTCTGTACCAGTAGCGCTTCTTTACATCTCCCATATTCTTTGAAGAGATGCCGTTTCCGAAAAGCTGCTTTTCTTCATAATATTCCCTGTCAGCTTTCAGCAGCCGATCAAATCGGGAGTTGTATGTATTGATCGTCGTGCCATATTTCTTCAGGATATTGGAATATGCCTTAGAAAAGTTTTTGTTTGGCTTCGGGTGATTTTCATATATGGTAATACCGCTGTGCATAGCAGCCGCACCAAGGTCGCTTCCGCTGATGAAAATGACTGTTCCTTCTGTATTCGCTTCGGCTATAACAAGCTTATATTCACAGTCGGAATCAAATACGAATGAGGCAAACTGCTCTGAAATATCTTTTCCGCCTATCGGCTCTCCGTCAAGGTCGGTAAACAGCCTGCGTGTAACTGCCTGCTCCTTTCCTTCGGAAACAAACGGCTTGGCAGAGCACCTGAACGGCGAATGTGTCTCCGCTCCGCCCAATAAGCCTATAAGATAATCACGTTCCAACAGCTCTTCCGAATCGGGGATAAGCTCCTCCAGTTCATCAAATATCATGCAGGAATATTTGTGCCGCTCCATAGGTGAAGCCGCCACCGCTCCCTTATGATAAAGCGGTCTGACCTTTTGGATATATCCCGCACATTCGGCTGTTGGCTCCGGAAGCTTTATAAACGGATACAGCAGCTCTGTAGCCATGTAATTCTGAATATACATAAGCTTTGCGGCAGAATCGGGATCAACGCCCACGTCACGGAATCTGCTGCTCGTTGTGCCCTCAGAGGGGAACTTAACGAACATTCGGGATACTCTTCCCCATTTAAGATACATCTCAACATTATCGTACAAGCTTGCGCCTACTGCTTCTATGTAGGTATCCTCGATTATATTCCCTATGTCCGCAAGGGTAATGAGCCTTGTTTTTGTAGTGCATCGTTCATCATGAAAAGCAGGGTTCGGAAATTTGGTGTAAATAATATGCAGACATTCATGGATATCCTGAGAACGTGTTGTAAGTTTCAGCGCATCCCATGAACTGCATTTTTGCGGAAGATGCAGAAAATCAAGCGTATTCTCTATTGCTTCGCTGTCGCTGAAAAGCTTGTCCTCCGCAGGGTCAACTACAATATTTCTGCCGTCGGTAAAAGCCCTGTCCTCGTTGATAAATGCCACCCGTACATTATCATGCTCGGTAAATATCCGTGCAAACTCTTCTTCCCCACGGCGGTTCTGCTCGCTTTGGAAAAGCTTCAGAAGCGCCTCTTCTTCATGTGTGAATTTACTCATATCTGCCTCAATTCCACTTGTAAAGCATAATTATTCCTCTGAACGCCTCTTCAACCGAACGGTCGCATTTTGCAATGGGTATTATGGTCTTTTCAGCAGCCTGAATGTACCCCTCAAACTTTGCAAGCCTTGCCCAGTTTTCGATATTTCTCGGGGAGATGACCATGTCAAGCTCTTCGGAACTTATCTTCTTTTTCAGTTTATGATAAACGCTGATAAGCTTTTCCGTATGCTCTGCGCACTCCGGAACTCTTGCAGTCAGCATCCTTGTGATTGCATCATCGGAAAGCTCCGCAAGCTCAGCTATGGCATTGAAACGGTTGTACAGCGCCTGATTAAGCTCCTTGGTACCATAGTAACCGATGTTCATAGTCGCAAAGAATCTGAAATTCTTATGACGTCTGACCACCTCACCGTTATCCAGACGGACAAAGCCATTATCATCGAGAAGTGAATTAAGAAAAGCCAGATGCTGAGGACGGGCAAAGTTTATTTCCTCGAAGATCACAGCCCCGCCGCTTCTGATAGCCTTTGTTACATAGCTCTCCCGAAATACGATCTTATCTCCGTCGGGAAGAAATTTACCCAGAACAAATTCGTCCAGGCTCTCGGTGCAGTTGATAGTTTCCATTACAGGCAGACCTGTCTCACGGCAAATAAGCTTGCAGGACATTGTCTTGCCCGTTCCCGCAGGCCCGTGTAAAAGCAAAGCTCTCACATCTCCCGATACTATGGCGTTTGAAACTGTCTGCAAATTTTTCGGCAGCACAAATTCTTCCGAAAGCTTAGGGATAAGACTGCGGTATTCTTCCGAAAATTCCGACGGCTCAAAGGGAATTATATCAACATCGGGACTTTCTGAAATCGCTGCCTTATTCTCCTTGATAGCCGCATATTTTTTCCTGAACGAATAGGTGCATACCTTAGGTACACTTACTATATCGAAATAACCGACCTGATACTCATTATTCTTGTACGCCTGATAGAAATCTTCATGCAGATTCACAAAGCTTGCCGCATCGGGAAGATCAGAAAACTCGGTAAATGCTTTGCAGTAATCGTCATCAGTCAATAGGTACTGCGCTATCAGCACCGCAAGCACAGGCATCAGCTTGTAGGATTCTGTAAACAGCATTGGATTGCTTGCAATAAACCTGCCATTTTCATCATATGCGCCCACCCTCAGCGAAGAAGCACCGTCAAGGTATGCTTTATATCTGTAAGCACGGGTGACATTGTTTGTCAGCCACTCCACGGGAACAGGAAGATCAAGATAAACATTTCCCGCACCGTCATCATACAGAATATCCCCTGCCGTGTCATTTCTTTCCACAAGAGCAAATATAAACTCAGCCATCAGCATTACCGCTTCACCGATGGGCTGACAGAGAGTAGTCGTTCCCTTGTATGACTGATTGTTAGGGTGAACATAATACTGTGTCGCATCGGAAAGATGCTTGAAGCCGAAGCCTTTGAATATCTCACTGCTGCTGTCACGGACCAGCTTGTATGCGTATTTGCATGGTTTCATATCATCGCTCCTATCTTACTTACAAGTTTTTCAGCATCCTTTATGCCAAAGCAGTCCTCCTCAAAAATACACCGCCTGTATTCAAGGCATTTATTTGCATATTCAAACGCCTTGTGCCACTGACCCATATTCATACAGTTTTCCGCAGCAGCATAGCACACATCTGCATATGGCGCACGGAAAGCGCTTATATCCATAGACGAGAGCAGTTTGTCTGTTATCTCTGATGCCCTGTCATACTCACCCACAGCCGAAAAGCATCTTGCAAGGATAATTTTTGATTGATACGAATCATTATTATTTATATTTTTTCTGTCAAATCCGTCGGATATTTTCTGACATATGCGCATCGCCTCATCATAGCTTTTCATATCAAAATAAATCCGGGCAAGCCGTATTTTCACTCCGAAGGTCTGAACATTTTCCGCTCCGTATTTATCCTCATTTACCCTTACTACTTCTTTCATCAAGCGAAGTGCTTCTTTATAATTGCCGATATTTTTATTTGCTATTGCCTTCACCTCAAGCAGATTATCTGTATCAACAGGCTCCGCAAATGTACTGCCCAGCTCAAGCAGATCATCGGCTTCTCCAATGATTTCCGCCCCGCCTCCCGACAAAGCGCAAACATAAAGATAGTTCTCTCTCGAATAGAAATAGTCACTGTCCTTTCCGCAGTTTTCAAGGAAATATTCAGATGTCTGTGTAAAGATATCCCTCGCAGCAGGATAATTATAAAATTCAATATATAAAAAAGCAATATCCTCCAGCATCATCAGTACATCAATATGATGCTCCCCCAGCGCCTTCACCATAATGCTGTATGCTTCCTGAGCAATTTTCAAAGCGTCATCATATCTGCCGACCCTTGAATACATTCTTGAAAGGCATCTCATATTCCGAACAGTTTCATGATGAGTTGCCCCCAGGTGAACCCTTACCCAATCGACACATTCTTCATAAAGCTTCAGCGCCGTTTCAAAATCTCCGACATCATTATATGCGTCCGCAAGATTGCTTTTTGAAACCAGCACATTATGGTGTTCAAAGCCATACAGTGCCGTTGCCCTGTCAAGAATATCCATTCTAAGTTTCAGGGCTTCATCGAGCAAATTCAGGCGGTCATATATATTGCAAAGATCATTATACATTCCAAGCAGAAGCTCGGTATCATCGTCATAGTTATCTTCAAGAATGCGGATACCTGTTTCAAAGCACTCTTTCGCTTTCTGCGGCATTCCACGGTATTTGTAAACATATCCCATTCCGTCATATGCCATTGCTATCTCATCAATATTCTGATTTTCACTATTATTAAGCAGCTCCAGAACATGTTCATAATACGTCATAGCTTCATCATATCGTTCAAGGTCAGCACAGCTGTCTGCAAGTTTTCTGAGCACATAACAAGTGACAAAATCATTCTCTCCATATGCGTTTATCGAGATGTCCAGAGCCTTCCTGCATATCTCATATCTGTCATCATATCTGTTGAACATCCGGTACAGATCAGCAATCATCATCATATTTTCGATAGAAAATCTTGAGCCTACAGCATTATTCTGCTTACACCATTCATAAGCAGAATTATATAAGGATAATGCAAGCTCATAGTTATTCTGCTCATATGCAATATCCGCAAGGGCTTTCATAACTTCTGCAGCGTCTTCCGAATGTCTGCCTTTCTCGTCAATAATGCGGTCGTACAGTTCATTATATATTTCTTCTGCCTCATCGAGTTCATACTTTTCATAATGTTGATATGCAATTTCCTTTGCTTTATCATATTCACCTTCACTGATAAGTTTCTCAACGCTTTTATCCATATTTTACACCCCTTATTTTCACCGAAGCTCTGTTGATAATATTGTCATATTAAAGTCCATCAATTAGTAAATAACTGCATTGACACATAATACTTTATACGGCTATTTTTCAGCACAAAAGACATTGGCACTGCTCATTCAGCCATTGGCACTTAATTTATTGTGATTTGTTCAGATGAAACAATTCATCGTTACTTATTACTTCTTATTCTTATTTATTATATTATATCTCAAAGCAAAGATGTAGTCAAGCGTATATATTTTAATCGTGTGGCTAAAATCGTTTTTCCGTTTTTACTGATTTTGCTAAAAAAGTTATAAAATAAAAGAAGTCCGTAGATGACGTATCTACGGACTTCTTTTGGCAATATCTGCCAAGATATGGCAGGGGCAGAAGGATTCGAACCCTCGGCACGTGGTTTTGGAGGAGTTTCGCCAAACTGCTCAAAAGTGGCGTATTTGCGTTGATTTTGCTTTTGACTGTAGAGAAAACACGACGGAAATACGACACTTTATTTTCAGATTAATATATCTAAGCATTTGATAAGTAAATGCTCTATTTTTCAATAACCCCTTCTTTAATTTGCGGATTATTCTTTGAAGTTATAGAATACTTTATTTCAGAAATGTCTTCCTTTAATAATAGCGAAGTCGGAAACGCAATTGCGGTATTATGTTTTATGTACTTGAATGGAATTTTGAGAATATAATTTTCCGCCTCAGAAAAACATTTATAGCAAAAAACGTCTTTAAGTGCATTAATATATGATTCTTCATAATCTGGAGAATAGTACAGAAAATCAGACGTTGTTGGCGTGTATGCTTCTGATGCTTCCGTAACACTATAACTATATTTTTGATACTGAGATGTTTCTTTAATCCCAAATAATATTTCCATATCGCAATCTTGAGATAAATATTTCATTTCATCATATTGCAGTTCTGGAAAATCAACACTACGCATTAATTTATTTTTGGGGATAGTAATACTAATCTCAATATCTTCATCAATTGATGTTCCATAATTTACCAAAACAAGTTTTACACATCTTATTTTATCAAAAGCAATTTCAACAGGAGCCCAATTCAAATAATTATTTATTGCGGAATACAATGAGTAAATTAGTCTATACTTCTCTTTTTCACTTTTAGAACCTTCTAATCCTCCCATAGGAAAGCGATTTTGACGTAAATTTCCTATATTAAAAAAGCTCTCTGAAAGAGGTATGTTTAATTGTTCTGCCATATATTTTATTGTTGAGATAACACCCTCTCCCAAATGAACATTTTCATACAAAATTGTATTCATATCTATATTTAGAAAGCCTTCTCCTGATGATTCATTATTAGCATTTTTACTCCCCTCAGTTGGTTCAATTCTAATTTTATTTATTTCATCTATCATATTTATTATAGTATCCATATAATCTGATGCAGTATAATCCGTATTAAACACAAACTGTTGGATGCAAATATTATCGCATATTTTATTGTTCTCATCTATTGTACACATTTTAAGTTGCGGCAAAGACTCAAGGGACATCTCAGATATCCTTTTCGCACTTAAAAAGTACATTGACAATTGAGCAAAGAACATCATCTTGAATTCACTATCTGTAGAATATGTATAATAGACCCCTTTTTCTTTATATCTTTCTCTGAAAGCTTGTACCCTTGCATATTCATCAGGATTTTGCTCCGACGGCTTTTGAAGTTTATCAGAAAAATACATAAAAACCTGTTTATTTGACTTAATCATTATCTCGATTTCTTCTTCCGTTCCAGAACCATACTTATCAGTCGGAGTACCAAATCGAGTCCAAAAAATCGCTACAGCCGCATCACAGTCCTTTATAAATTGTTCATTTAATAATGCCTGCGGTTTTCCGCCAGATTGAGCATAAGCACTTTTTGACCAATGCTTTGTTTGTATTGTTATACCTAAAGTTTCGGAATACAATTCATTAAATTGATCAACTGCATCTTTAATCATTGTAATTTCATTTGTTATATCTCCTGGACAAGAAATCAATAGCTTATACAATGTTATATTTCTAGCCATATAAACACCTCTTTGGGGATGTACACCAAAAAAATTCATTTTAAAATATTATATCACTTTAAAATAATCTCGTCAATAGTGTTTCACAGCACCAATTCGTAAAATTTTCCTTACTTTTAATAAGATAATATTGACTTGCCTCATTTTCAATGATATACTTTATAGAGTATAAACTATATGAATTGGAGAATGTTACTCATGGATGTTGTTTTGAACACAATAATAAATGATGACTGCATAGAAGGCATGAAAAGTCTGCCAGATTCCTCCGTTGACCTTATAATTGCAGATCCCCCATATAACCTTTCTAAAGGTGGAGAATGGAAATGGGATAATAGTAATGAACATGTTAGTATGGGTGGCAATTGGAATAAAGTAATGGAGAATTGGGATAATTTCACACTTGAATCATATATGTCATTTTCATTTGCTTGGTTAAAAGAAGCTCAAAGAATATTAAAACCAACTGGTTCCATGTGGATATTTGGAACATATCACAATATAGGAATAATTAATGTTGTATGCCAGCAACTCAAAATTGAAATCATCAATGAAGTTATATGGTACAAAAAAAATGCATTTCCTAATTTGGCAGGAAGAAGACTTACAGCAAGTCATGAAACAATTCTTTGGTGCAATAAGGGTGAAAAGAAAAGAGAATACTATTTTAACTATAAATTTTCAAAAGAGGGAGATTTTTCATCAGACACATTAAAAGCACCTGGAAAACAAATGCGTACAGTATGGGATATTTCAAACAATAAAGAAAAAAGAGAACTTGCCTATGGTAAACATCCTACTCAAAAGCCTCTAAAAATACTAAAAAGGATAATAATGCTCTCCTCTAAACCTGGAGATCTTATATTAACTCCATTTGCAGGTGCTGGTAGCGAATGTGTTGCTGCCAAAGAAACTGGTAGAAAATATATTGGTTTTGAACTTGAACCTTCGTATTGTGAAATTGCCAATACTCGTTTATTACATGCTGAAGAAGATATGGATTATTTTGAGCAAATGTCATTTGAAGGTATGGATGGGAACATATGAAAAGATTTATTTTAAATGAAAAAAAATTACGCAAAAGAATGATTGATCTCGATATAAAAACAATAAATGAATTAGCCACTAAATCTGGTATATCTAAACCGACTATTTATGAATACCTCAATGGTCATTCTCCTGTTTTATCTACATATGTAAAACTGTGCGATTTTTTAGATATTCATCCAATGGAGTTGCTTGAATACTGTGATAATGAAATTAATATTGAGGAGAAGAATAATGTTTAAACCTGTAATAAAATGGAGTGGCAGCAAGCGTTCGCAATCAGAAAAAATAAAAACCTTTCTACCGGAAAACTACAATACATACTATGAACCATTCATTGGCGGCGGTTCTATGCTTTATGCAATAAATCCTCCTAAAGCAGTTTGTGGTGATATTTGTTCTCCACTTATTTCACTTTGGAAAGAAATAAAAGAAAGACCAAATGAACTAGCTGAGAGCTATCGTATACGATGGGAAAGGCTTCAAAACGACTATATGGAATATTATCGAGTTCGAGACGAATTCAACAAAAGTCATAAACCAGAAGATTTACTTTTCTTATCAAGAACGTGTGTAAATGGACTCATACGCTTTAATTCAAATGGAGAATTTAACAATTCATTACACGTAACAAGACCTGGAATTTCCCCAAACAGTCTGAAAAAGATTATTATTGATTGGTCAATTAATATACACGGAGCAGAATTCATTGCTGATGATTATCAAAATACAACTTTAAGTGCCCAAAAAGGAGATTTAGTTTATTTAGATCCTCCATATTTCCATACAAAAGGAAGGTATTATGGTACAATAAATTATGACGCTTTCTTAACTTTTCTTGAAAGCTTAAATCAGCGAGAAGTAAAGTATATACTTTCGCTTGATGGTATTCGTGGCGATGATAATTTCACAATTGACTTGCCTAAGGAATTGTACAAACGCCACGAATATATCCCATCTGGAAACTCTAGTTTTAAAAATGTCATGAACAAGGAAAAAATGCAAGTACTTGAATCATTATACCTTAATTGGTAAATTAGAATATCTTTATTTGTTTGTTACCAGATGCAGCTACTTTTGATTGTATAAATTCTTTCAAAACAGCAGCTTTTTCCGTATTAGTTACAATATTAATCTTCCACCCCTTATCTATTGGATCCATAATAAAAAGCATATCACAATTGCTGTTCTGAAACACTATTTTTGACTGCTGGGCCGAAAATTTTAAGTAAGCAGCTGCAGATATCATTACATAATCTGAAGTTGGTACTACTGATGTCGACCTAATCCAATTCCCCTTGTATTCCTTATTATGTTCAACATTAGGTACATAATTCATTAAATGTTGTATATAGTTTATTAATCCATTTCCTACTGATGACTCCAAATCCGATGATTTCTCTTTTGATTCAATTGATAATAGAGTTGGTTTCTTAAACACATCAAATATTTCAATAATATGATCTGGTCTTTTTCCATCAATTGCTTCACTTACTCTAGGAAGCGAAAGCCATCTTTTTTCAAAATTATTATGAATTACCGAAAATCCGCTCCAATCACCGCCTGGAGGATTACACATTCCTTCAAAACACCATTTGTCTAATACAGATGTAAACAAATAATGTATACCTGTATCAACATCATCTTCATGATATTCTTGAGGATTGCTTGAAAACACGTCACTTTCAAGTTTATTTTTTGATACTTTTTTCAAATATTCTTCCTTTAATTTTGTATTATCAATTAAAATTTCTGCATCTTTTAACTGGCCTCTTAATATTGGAACATCAAGAGCAACAAAATCACTTTCTGATAACACCGCTTTCCAAAAACCATTATGTGCTGCTAATTGTTTGGGCTGGTTCAATAATTCATTATATGAAGATTGAATTATTGGACCATATATATACGTCATAATATCTGCATTATCATTTGATAACATCATTGTTAGCGGAAGGATTCCTCTATCTGGTCGATTATCATCACCTTTGGGTTTAAATCCTTTAATAATACATAATAACAAGTCTTTTTTATCAGAAGCACCTATTTTTTCTATTACTTCATCACTATAATTGGGGTATATCTCTTTTAGGGATTTAGAAAAACTAAGTCTCTTGTTTGAAGGTATTATACCAACAGGAAAGTCTTTAGATGCAAGTCCAACACTATATTTATCAATCATTGATAAAACCATTTTTGATTTTCCGTGATGAGATTTATTTGTGATCTTCTTGTGAAATACAAATTTCGAGTTTGCTTTTGAATACTCAATTATATTATTACCATCACAATATAATTTTTCCCACTGAGAAGAAATCATATTTTGCTTTGCATTTTTCCCATTAGATAAAAACATAACAACTTTCATGTTTTTATCTATAATGGTAGATAAACCAATCATTTTTTTTACAATAAACGCTTTCAGTTCATTCTCAGCAAAATTCGTTTCATCAAAATCAAATAATGATTGTTCGTGTGTCTTATCAAATTCTTCTGACTTAACATATACCTGAGCGACAAATCCGTCTGAATTCTTAGAATAACATATATAACTATATGGCACAGCAGCATTTGGAAATCTCAAAGCCTTTCGTTGTCTTGTTTTGGGATCAAGCTCATATTTGACAAATTCAACTATGTATAAATAAGGGCACCCTGTACGACCTGTTGAAAAAGCTCTGCCATTTCTTTGCCACGCCTGATTACCTGCTTGAAGAGCACTACAAAACTCTATGGAACATAAAACGGTTTCCTTTTGATTATTAATTGCAGTTATTATTGCATCAGGTGTTTCATCTAAAAAGCTTCCATTTTCTCTTAATATTTTAAAAATATCCTTCTCCCATCTGTTGCGTCCAGATTTATTAAATCCAGGCAATAATTCAAGCTTCCAGGAATATCCATCTCCTAAATACTCAAAGTCTATTAACACCATTATAGTCGAAGGTGATATAAGTTCTTTCACTATTTTTTGAGGTTTAACTTCCGCTACAATAAGCTCAACAATTCTCTCACATTCAATTATATTATCTCCATGAATTCTGAAAACATCCACTTTCTATTCCTCCTCAATAAATAATTTATAAGTATCAATTTCAAGTGCATCAGCAATTCTCTGTATATTCTCAATAGAAATATTTCTTTGAAAACGTTCGACACTACTAATATATGTTCTATGCAAACCGCACTTTTCGGCAAATTTTTCTTGAGAAAGCCCTAGAGCTATCCTATATTTTTTCATATTAGTTCCGAAGACTTTTACTATATCCATATAGATACACCCCTTCATTATAGTTATTATACCTTTCGTAGACTTATAAGTCTACATACGATAAGTAACAACGTATATTTAATAACAAAAATAGCATCATCTGAACTAAAAAGTCAGTTGATGCTGAATAATATATACATTATATCGGACAATGGGACAATAGAAAGCAAACCCAGCACCAATCGACATAAGTAAGTCGATTGGTGCTGGGTTTGCTTTTGTGCCAATGACGGGACAATGCAGGACAATATGGACAATAACCTGTTATTCCTTATCAAATATTGCTTTATCCTTGTCCTTCATAACCCCCGAAAAAAGATACTGATAACTTAGTCCGCTTGCTATGCGAATAGAGCGTATCTCATCACTTGTCAATCCATAGGCTTTGTTACTTGTGCTGCCAAACTCATCGGATAACAGCAATCGGAGATTAGCCTTGTTTAGCGACTTGTTGTTCTCAACTATTTTTTCACCGGATTTAAGCTGCATAAGGTTATATAACACTATTCTTGAGATCTGTATCTGTAAAAACCTAACATCAGGACTGCCCGGAAGAAAGCTCATAACATCTATGATTTCCTCTGTCATATCAACATCAATGTCCTGTTCCGTTCTGTTCTGCTTTACAGGCTCATATTTAATGCTTGTTCGGTCATACATAAATTTTGTTGAACAGTTCAGATATGCTTCATATCTTTTCATATCCTCATCAGACAATTCGTTCAGACAACCGAGATTGATATACTTATATTTCGATGCACGCATAATATCAAGAGTTTTGAAATATTTTTTTGGCTGAATATCTATTTCTTCCTTGCCAACAAGAAAATCAACGCTGACATCAAGCTCATCTGCCAACTTTTCTATAATAGTATAGTTTGGAATAGTTCCCTTCTTCCAGCTTGCAATAGACCCCTTGTTACCACCGCAGTCAACCACGACTGTGGTGATTTTTTTTGCCCTTTTCATCACAAACAAACTTTAATCTTTCGTAAAAATTCATAGTTTACTCCAATATTTATTGTTCAACATTACAAAAAACATCAAATAATCTCAAAAAACTTCAAAATGGTATTGACAATCTAAAGTATAATATATTATACTTATATCACACCAAGTACAATCTATTATACTACACACTTACCCTATGTTAATATTATAATTTATTTACACTAAAAAGTCAATACTTTACACGCAGGAAACATTGTACAAAGAAAGGAAGACAGATATGGAAAATATGGACAATCCAATCTCCCCCACACCCCTAACC
>ERZ1034920.1180-NODE-1180-length-17525-cov-10.894104_pt1 | contig 17525 bp, 10 predicted proteins | sample MGYA00520688_ERZ1034920 | MGnify/ENA primary metagenome ERZ1034920 (study PRJEB33766, sample SAMN09781785) | gut metagenome | biome: gut microbiome | host: Homo sapiens | place: Madagascar | study: EMG produced TPA metagenomics assembly of the PRJNA485056 data...
AATTCCCTGATGCGTCGTGCGATCATTCTCGCCTCAGCCTCTTTGGCATCTCTTGCCTTCATATCCTGCTGATCAAAGATCAGAACTTCTGTCTTATCCGTAAAACCAGTATCTTCCGGTACCGGTGGAAACTCTGCTCCCGCATACAGAGCTGCATTTTCATCATATTCGATCCCACCAAACTCCCGGAACATCAGCTTTTCAAAAAGATAGTTCGTACTGTCCAGTACTTCCTTTCTGCTTCGGAAATTTTTATGAAGATCAATTCTCTGGCAGGAACTGCTTTCCACGCTGTAGGTATCATACTTCTCCATAAAAAGTTCCGGTCTTGAAAGACGGAATCTGTATATGCTCTGCTTCACATCCCCTACCATGAACATATTATTTCTGCCTTTACTCATCCCTGATACACTCGTCAGGATCGTTTCCTGTACCAGATTACTGTCCTGATACTCATCCACCATCACTTCAGCAAACCGCTCCTGATATTCCTCAGCAACCACGGATGGCATTAATTTTCCCTCAGTATTTCTGGTCAGGATCGCCAGTGCAAACTGCTCCATGTCACTGAAATCGATCATATTTCTCCGTCGCTTTTTTTCATCAAAACGTTCAGTAAACTCCTGCACCAGTCCGGTCAGTGTCCTCATTGCCTGAGCGGAATTCCGCATATCTTCGACCCATTCATCTGCAGTTGCATAGAAATAAGATTTCTGAATTCCATCAATCAAAGCCTTCAACTGCTTCCGGACAGCCTGAACGGATTTCCGCAGTTCCGCATCGACAGTCTCATCCTTTTTACCTGAAAGCTTTTTCCAGTTGAAATTGAGCAGAACCTCACTCATTTTCTCATAAGAGTCTGCCTTTTCCAGCTTTTTCAGTTCTTTTTCATCTGATTCCAATGCCTCTGCATACATATACGGACCTGCCGGGAGCTGACAGATCTCCATTGCCTGTCTGACCAGTCCATACAAATCGCCCAGATGCTGTCTGACACGCCCTTCCACTGTATGCACCATTCTTGAATCTTCCAGATGCTCTCTGTCTATTTCATAATCTTCCACACAGGAGATCAGCCACTGCCCCGGATCAGGATAACTTCTTGAGTATTCATACAACTGGAGAATCAGTTCCTCAATCTTTTTATCCGTTCTGCCTGTTCCGTATTTTTCCACGAATTCCCGGAACTCTTCCTCCTCTTTTGCATAATGTTCTTCCAGCATTTCATCCAGTACATCCTGTTTAAGAAGACGGAGTTCCCCTTCTTCTCCCACACGGAATGACGGATCGATTCCGATCACATGAAAATGATCCCGGATCACCGACAGACAGAATTTATGCACTGTAGTGATCATCGCACTATGTACTAACGATGCCTGCTGCTCCAGGTTCAGATTCCCCGGAGATTCTTCCAGTTTTTTTTCGATCGCTGCCGCGATCCTTTCTTTCATTTCGGCTGCCGCTGCCTCTGTATATGTGACAACAAGCAGTTTATCCACATCCACAGGATTCTTTTCATCCGTGATCATTGAAATGATCCTCTCAACCAGTACTGCTGTCTTTCCCGAACCGGCAGCAGCCGAAACCAGAATATTTCTGTCACGCAGATCAATGACCTGCTGCTGTTCTTTTGTCCACTTCACTGCCATACTGCCTATGTCTCCTTCTTTATTCCCAGCTTTTCTTTCATACATTCGACTGCTTCTTCCAGTGAATATTTCTGCAACTGACGGTATTCACACCCTTCAATCCGCTGATCAAATCCACAGATATCTTTGCAGGCACAGAAATCACACCCGGTTTCCTCGCCAAGCAGATACGGCAGTGCACTTACCTCTCCCTCATACATCTCTGCTTTCAGTTCCTTCTGCTTCGCCCTGGTATAAGCAAGTACCGTCTCAAATTTATCCTGCGGAAGAGCTTTTGACGCACTTCCGAGTGATCCGTTCTGATTGATGCGGAGCGGGTAATATAATGAACTTCCCATCAGATTTGCCTCCAGATGTTCAATTACTTCCTCTTCACCATTCACCAGACCATCCAGCTTCAGTTCTTTTAAAATACTTTCTTCGGTCTTCTCTTTTGTCTTTTCTCTTGCCACGATCGGATCCTGTATCCTGTAATAAAAAATTCCTGCAGGAACTATCTCCTTTCCCGGATATCTCTTTCCCTCTGCTTCCAGTGCTGCATTCAGATACACCGGCAACTGAAGCTGAAGACCATGATAGAAAGAAGTAATATCAAATACCTTTCTTCCCGTCTTATAATCTGTCACCTTGACATAAACCCGGTTCTCATCTTCGCACGTATCAATCCTGTCGATCTTACCACTTCCGAATTTAAATTCGTATCCTGCCGGTTTAAAATCTCCCTGCTCCATCTGTCGGGTCAATGCCCATACAGACCGGCGGATCAGACGCTTGATCCGATAGATCATATATTCATTTCTTGCACTTGAGAACAGGACTGTATTTCCATAATCCAGGACACTGCTTTCCACACTTTCGTCAATCAGCTCTGCCCGACGTTCTTCCGGCATCGTTACCCAGTCCAGTTTCTCTTCCTCTGCTTTTTTTGCAAAACGTTCCAGTGCCTGATGTGCAATATTTCCCAGATCCATCGCCTCAAATCCATAGGTTTCCCGGTCAGAAAGCCGTAAACCATAACTCAGGAAATGAGCATAGGCACAGGAAGCAAACTTTTCCAGCCTTGTCACACTCACGCGTTCAGGATCAAGATACAGCTTTTCAGCCATCTGACTTCCCAGCATAGCGGCTTCCTTTTTATAAAATCCTGCTCTCAGCAGCTTTTCAACTGTGGAGCTGCTTTTTTCATCATCTGCAAACCATGTATAAAGTTCTTTCCACTGTGCATCCAGTCCCTGTTCTTTTTCTCTCAGCCCTTCTGCCAGTCTGAGAATCCCGGTCCTTCTTGTCATCTCACACTGCTGCCATGACTTTTCTTCCTCATCCACCGGTTTTAAATCCGGGAACAACCGCATCAACTCCTGGATCAGATACGACGGTCGGAGAGATTTTCCCTCTCCTGACGCTTTTGCCCAGGATAAAAAGAGAAATTTTGTCGGCTTGGTAAGATTTAAATACAAATAAAATTTCTGAATATAAATCTTTTCTTTCGCTCCCGGAGAAAGTGAGATGTCTTTCTTCTGAAACTGCTCCCGGTCACATTCAGACAACAATCCTCCTGCTCCTGTATTCCCGGGTAAAAGTGTATCATTCGCCCCTACAAAGAATAAGGCTTTAATATTCTTGATCCTTGTACGTTCTACATCTCCGATCATAACCTGATCCAGACTTGGCGGAATGACTCCTACCTTCGCTTCTTCCAGTCCTGCATCCAGTAATTCACAGTAATCTTTCAGAGAAATTTCTTCTTCACCCAACAGACTTACAAATTTGTCAAATAATTCCATAACGATCCGGTATACCTGTGCATACTCTTTCGCCAGTGCCAGTTCTCCCCGGTCCTGAAATTCTTTCTCCAGCTGTGCAATCTTCTGCTGCAGCTTTTCCTGAACAAGATATTCATATATTGCCTGCGTTACATCTCTGACAGTCTTTTTCTTCTGCTTCAGAACCTGTATCAGTCCCATCGTCTTTTCTACAAAGATCACTCTCAGATGATTCAGTTCTTCCAGTTCTTTTTCTCCGGTTGACGGAGTTCTTCTGACCCACGCCTGCTGCCATTTTTTATACCCTTTAATATCCAGTGCCAGACAATAATTTTCCAATCGGTCAATCTCTTCGTCCGAAAAACCACACAATCCGGTTCTCAAATGCCTGAATACACTTTCGTAGGTAAAATTCTGTTCTGCCATCGCCAGCAGGCTCCGCAGATATTCTACAAATGAATTGAGCAAAATACTTTTTTTATGATCCATAAAAACCGGAATTTCAAATAATTCACACGCTTTCTCCAATGCATCCGCATACAGGTTCAGATCCGCAGCTATAACCGCAATATCCCGATATCTGTAGTCTTTTTCACGCACCAGCTTTCGGATTGATTCTGCCACATACCTGGCTTCTTCTCTCGGATTTTTCGTCTCATGAAGCGAAATTGCTCCGCTGCAGGCCTCCGATTCTTCTTTTTTCTTTTTATACTGTCTCCTTGAATAACGGAAAAGTTCCGATTCTAAAAATGCCATCTCAGGATTTTCTCTGAACCGGTATGGCACTTTTTCATACAGGCAGACCGGTTCTTCAACCTCTGCCCCTGCATCCTGTGCAGTCTTTACAAGAGATGTAACCATCTGCTTGCTCAACGCAAAAAGCTGATAAGGATGTCGATAGATAAAAGGATCTTCCCTGCGGTCAATTTCAACCGTAACGATCACCCTTTCACTGACTTTTAAAAGTTCTGAGATCAGCCGGATCTGAACCGGAGTAAATCCCGTAAATCCATCCAGTGCGATCACGCTCCCCTTAAGAAGTTCTGAGTCACATACCGCTCTCGCCAGTACATCCAACATCTCTTCTTTGGTAATATAACGATCCCGCAGATACTCTTCAAATCCTTCATATACTTTACGGATATCCTGCAATTTATAATAAAGATAACTTTCCTGACTGAGTCCCTCCATAAAGTCATCCAGCTTGTCAAAATCTACACCATACTGTACAAATTCTGAGATAACAGACTTTACTTCACTAATATATCCCTGCTTTTTCAGATTTCCTTTCAATACTTTCAGGTCATCCTCGAGCTTCCCCGCAATCCTTCGGATCACAAGATTCTTTCCTTCATCATCAAGAACCGGCTGTTCTTCCCTGCCGACTTCTTCAAATACGCGATATGCCAGTCTCATAAAGCTTAATGCATCAATATTCATAATGCCGCCTCTCGGATGTGCCGCACATAAATCTCTCTGCGTCTGCATGGTAAACTGCTCCGGTACAAGAACCAGATAATTCTTTTCCGGGTGTTCCATTGATTCATTCACGATCTGCTGATAAAGATAATGAGATTTTCCACTTCCTGAATTTCCCAAAATAAACTGTAGTGACATTCATTTCCTCCAAATGCTATGGTATACAGAGCATCTGCCACCGGCAGTTTCTTCTGCATACTTTGGTATAAAAAGCAGATACAGGCCGGTCACTCTTCCCACACCGTTCCTGCATCTGCCCGTTGTCCGCAATCACTTTGTATCGTTCCTGTATCGATGAACTGCTTTACTTTATAAGACTTAACAACTCACCTTTTGATACTGCACCGATCTGTCGGCCTGCTTCCTCACCGTTCTTAAACGCAATAAATGTCGGGATACTCATTACTCTGTATTTCTGTGCAATCTCCATCGCCTGATCGATATTGATATTGCACACTTTGATTTCAGACTCCTCCTCAGCAATCTCATCTACGACCGGACTCATCATCTTACAAGGCCCACACCAGTCTGCATAAAAATCTACCAGTACCGGCTTTTCTGCCTGAAGAACTTCCTGCTCAAAATTTTCTACCGTTAATTTAACAACTGACATCTTTCTTTCCTCCTACAAACCAATCATTAAGTTACTTTCCTGCATTTTTCTGCATTTTAACTTTTCTTTTTTATTAATCCCCATTTTTGCCTGGAAATAAGCACTCTTTTCTAAAAATCGAATACCAGCGGATCATAACTTGTTCTTTTATTTCTATTCATTGCATTCAGCCTTTTCATATCTTCTTCCGTAATCTCAAAATCTGATATCGAAATATTCTGCAATAACCGCTCCTTATTTTTCGACTTCGGAATTGGGATGATCCCCTGCTGGACATTCCAACGCAGCAATAACTGAGCAGACGTCTTATTATATCCCGCAGCCATCCTGCCAATCTCATCCTCGTCCAGATTGCCCCGCAATAAAGGTCCCCATGCCATAACCCGGATCTCATTTTCTCTGCAAAATCCGAGTAATTTCTCATCATGCATAAACGGCGTATGCTCAATCTGATCGATCATCGGTCTGACTTTGCAATTTGCCAGCAGAGCCTCTAGCTGGCAGACTTCAAAATTGCATACACCTATGCTCCTGACCTTTCCTTCTGCATACAGCTTTTCCATTGCTTTCCATGTAGCAAGCATTCTTTCCCGGTTCTGTCCCGGCCAGTGTACAAGAAACGCATCCAGATAATCCGTCTTCAGGCGTTCTAAAGACTTTTCAAAGCTTTCAAGTGTCCGCTCATATCCCTGGTTACAATTATCCACCTTACTGATCAGGAAAATATCCTGCCTGGGAATCCGGTTCTTCTCTAACGCTTCACCCAGTCCGCTTTCATTTTTATACATCTGAGCCGTATCAAATAAGCGATAACCCTGTTCATACGTATATCTTACTGCATCGTCCATTTCTTTTCCCGCATTCATCTTATAGACACCAAGACCCATCTCTGGAATTTCAACACCATTATTTAATCGAAACATAATAAGCCTCCCTTCCATTTTGCGATACGAATACAGTATAACATACTTTTTCTTGCGTTTAAATCTTTTCTGTATCTTATCGCATCCGCATTGCGTTATCAATACAGATATTATTTTATAATATTTTTTTCATATTCAATTTTCAATTTTTATAATTTTTTTATTTTGGCTGGCAGTTACCTGCTGATAATTGTATGAATCCGATAATTTTATAAATTCGTAATATTTCAAAAAAGGATGAAAGCTCCTGCTCCCATCCCTTTTTCCATAATTCTATAATCTCTGATTTTTTTTGCTTACATAATTCACAAGTCTGAGCAGATCTGTGATATTGACTTTTCCATCATCATTAATATCTGCTGCATCTGCCGCATCACCGGTCAGTACGATTTTCTTCGACACATTGTTCATGCACAACATAATATCAGTAAGATTGATTTTTCCATCTCTGTTAATATCTCCTTTTACAATGACAGTATCGTCTGTATAGTCTGTTTCTGCTGCAGCAGGCAGTGCATACAGGAAATAAATTCCCGCTGCTTCCGGCACATCTGTCTCATGATCCTGAAAATTTTCATTTCCTACAAGAAAATAATCATGCTGGAACTCTTCATCCTCCTGATCGTCCCACGTCGCATCAAGCCAGTAATATTGACCTTTCAGCTCTATCATGTTCCATGCGTGTCCACCTCCGGCTGTCATTCCCGTCACATAAATATTATTAATCCCATAGCAGTTCATCATAAGCTGCATTACTTTAGAATACCCTTCACAGACTGCTTTTCTTGACGAAGTCATAGCTCCTGCTATTGAATGCGTAACAGGAATTTCCGTATCATCCGAATATTCAATATCTGAAATTAATGTATCATGTATTTTCCGTACTTTCTCATAATCTGAATCAGACTCACTTATTTGGGATCGGTATACTTCCCCGGCAGTGTCTACAATTTCATTCAGAGCATTCTTTCTTACCGTACCGGCAGCATATTCATCATAAGTCAGCACGATCAGCTTATTTTCTGAATAAACCACCCTGTTAGACAGCCAGAAAAATTGCGGATTATCATGGCGAAATGTAAAATAAGATTCTATTTTCTCATTCTCACTCATCGCATATGCAGATACATCAATTTCTGCAACTGCATAACATACCATTGATCCAACCGTCTTTGCCTGTGCATTGGCACTATTCACGGAAAATTCTCGGCTTTTTTCTTTCAACTGCTGGTACAGATACCGTCTTCCTGCACTGTTGGATCTTTTTTTCATATCCTCATATCCATAATCCGATCCGTAATTCAGAAATTCTTCATTTTCAGCTGTTTCTGAATCTGAGGCATTCCAATACTTTTCTGCAATATTCCATTCCTCTGCTTCCTGCTCTGAAATTCTTATGGCCTCTTCCTGCTCCATTTCGCATACATGACCATGCAGCTCTCCCGCATACACCGTTCCTCTGAATTGTACTACCGCCAGCAGAAATAATCCCGGAATGATCCATTTTTTCCATCTTTTCATTTTTGCTCCGCTTTCTTCATCTTACAAATGACTGCTCTTCTTGCTGATATAATTCAGTAACAACATAAGATCAGTCAGATTTACTTTTCCATCTCCATTGATATCCGCTGCTGCAAACTGCTCCTCTGTAAGCTGTCCTTTCTTTGATACATAATTCAGACTCTGCATCATATCCATGATATTCACTGTTCCATCGCCATTCAGATCCCCGGATGTCTGCTTTTTCGGAGAAATTCTGAAATCATCACATAAAACTCCATATGAATTACTCCACCATCCAGCACCTAACGCAAATATTTCTTCAAATGACTTCTGCTCAAAAGAATCACCACTTCCTGCTTCAAAAGATAACGTATCCTTATCGGGAAATGCATCTATCGTTGTTCTTCTTTTTCCTGAACACTGTCCATGACATTCCACAACAGAGTTACGAATCGTCAGCGTACTACAATAGAAATATTCCAACCTTTCTGTCACATTTCCAAGATCCATGAATACTTCTGCATTTTCGATCGTCAGCGGATTACTGGAAGACATATAACTTACATCAATTCCGTATGCTTCATCCTGAGGGCTGTCTCCCGCATGGATTGTTACAGTACCCCCGGTTATACTCACATTATTGCGTGCATTAATTCCACCGCTGCTTTCTGTAACATTCAGCGTTCCTCCCGCCATGGTCATACTGCCTTGCGAAGAGATACCCTTATATTTCAGATTTACAGTACCATTATTTAAGAAGAAATTATGTTCTGTATAGATTCCATTTTCTATATTCAATGTGCCATTTTCAACGGTCATTTTATCTGCTGACACACCATACTTTATTCCACTTCCGGCAATATTCAGTATACCGTTTCCTGAAATGTTCAGATTGTATGCTTTTATTCCAGCTTTCTCGTTCCATCCACCGGAATCTGTTCCACTACAGTTTATTGTATTTGTTCCCTTCAACTCAATATTCAGCTCTGCACCAGCCGTCATTTCAATCGCAGCAGCCCCATTCTGAAAGTCATGCTGAATTTCCGCATTATCCATAATCAGTGTATTTGAATCTGCATCATAGGAAATCCCCTGACAGGTATTTCCTGTAATAACTCCAGCGTGCAGATATTCCGCACCTGCTATCCGAAGGCTCAGAGGCATTGCGGTTCTTGTCAGTGAAATTCCCTGTTCCTCTGCTGAAATACTGGTATATGTATTACCATTTTCATCTTTCCACTGCCATCTTCCTTCCCCCGCTGTCGGCAGAGAAATACTGAGTCCTGCATTTATTTTTTTCGGAGTATTCAGACTTTCTAACGATACACAATAATTAAATACATCTTCTGCTTCTGTTACCCTGCTCCAGTCCATTCCACTCAGATTCAAATTTTTCAGACTTGTACAATCACTGAACATCCATGTTACTTTTGTTGTCTGACTGGTATCCATGCTACTCAGATCTACATTTTCCAAAGACTGGCATTCACTGAACATACTGTTCATATTGGTAACATGACTTGTATCCAGTCCACTCAGATCTGCTTTTCTCAGATTTGTACAGTCATAGAACATACCTTCACAGGACGTTATTCCTGACACCCGTACTACCGCACTGGTAATCTCACTGCAATATTCTGACCATCCGCTGTCACTTTCATAATCTCCCGTCCCGGTGATCGTCAGTAATCCCTCATTATCAATCGTCCAATCCAGATCTCCACTTTTTCCTGACCTCACCACGGTTGTATCGGTTGCTCTGTCCGCAGATCCCGATATTTCTTCCGCACTTACGCTGACGGTTCCGCACAGCAGCATAGCACTCAGGAACACCGCTGCTGTCCTTTTCCAGCTTTTCTTCATCCGTTCTGTTCCTCTCTTCCTAAAATACCTTTTATAAAGTACTGCTCTTTTTACTTATGTAATTTAACAACAGCATCAGATCCGTCAGATTTACTTTTCCATCTCCATTGATGTCCGCTGCTGCAAACTGCTCGTCCGTAAGCTGTCCTTTCTTTGACACATAATTCAGACTCTGCATCATATCCATGATATTAATATTCCCATCACCGTCAAGATCGCCTGTAACCAGATGCTCTTCTTCATTTACTTTTTTCAACACAATGCTTTTTCCATTTTCCACTGGCAAAATTTCATATACATTATTATTTGTATCTTTCCATTTTTGCATCGTATCTTCTTCCAACGGAAGTGAAACTGCATACTCGGCTTTTATATTGATCGGAGTATGAATAACGCTCAATGATTTGCAGCCATCAAATAACGAGAGTACAGCTTCCCCGTCTGATAACCTTATATTCTGTAAATCAAAACTACTCAGATCCAGTTCAGTCAGTTTAGTACATCCTGAGAACATATGATTAATATATTTCACTTTATCTGTAAGAAATCCGTTTACCCTTAATTCTGTCAGATTACTGCACCCATTAAACATATGATCCATATTCGTAACATTTTCAGTATCAAATCCATCTACATTTAACGTATGCAGATTTACACACTCTGAAAACATCTCTCCCATATTCGTCACATGACCGGTATTAAAATTACTTAAATCCAGTGTTTCCAGACTACTGCACTCTTTAAATAATGACCACATATTGGTAACATTACCTGTATTGAAATTTTGGATCTTCAGTTCACTCAAATTTGTACAGCCACTGAACATTTCCCCCATTTCCATTACCTGACTGGTATTAAAATTACTCAGATCTAATTTCTTTAACTCACTGCATCCATGAAACATATGCTGCATCTGAACTACATTACCAGTATTAAAGTTACTTACATCCAATATCTTAAGGCTGCTGCATCCACCAAACATCTGTCCCATACCTGTCACATGACTGGTATCCAGTCCGCTTACATCTATCGCTTTCAGACTGCTGCAACCTGAAAACATCAGCCCCATCTCAGTTACCTGACTGGTATCCAGTCCACTCAGATCCACATTTGTCAAATGATCACAGCTATAGAACATTCCGAGACAGGACGTTATTCCACTGACTTTTACTACTGCACTGGTAATTTCATCACCATAATCTGTCCATCCGGCATTATGCGTCTCATAATCTCCTCTTCCGGTGATCGTCAGTAATCCCTCATTATCAATCATCCAATCCAGATCGCCACTTTTTCCTGACCTCACCACGGTTGTACCCGTTGCTCTGTCCGCAGATCCCGATATTTCTTCCGCACTTACGCTGACGGTTCCACACAGCAGCGTAGCACTCAGGAACACCGCTGCTGTCCTTTTCCAGCTTTTCTTCATCCGTTCTGCTCCTCTCTTCCTAAAATACTTTTTTATAACGTGCTACTCTTTTTACTTATGTAATTTAACAGCAGCATCAGATCGGTCAGATTTACTCTTCCGTCTCCATTGATGTCTGCTGCTGCAAACTGCTCGTCCGTAAGCTGTCCTTTCTTTGACACATAATTCAGACTCTGCATCATATCCATGATATTAATATTTCCATCACCGTCAAGATCGCCTGTGATAACCTTATTATCCTCATGAACAATCTTTATCTTTTTATTATGTTCCGTCCACATAGATGAAAACCAAATATCCGGTGCTATAGTATCATCTTGCTTAAATATATCAGAAACATTCTTCTTTTCTGCTTTCCCCTCATCATTTTCAACCCATATATTTAAATTATTCTCGTCTTCAATTTCAAAAAAACTGATACCCGAATAATTCTCTCGAACTTTATTACTATTACATTCTAAAGTAGAATCCTGTATAATCAATTTATCGCACATAAGAAATTGTCTTTCCTGCTCATCCATAAAATCTATTTTAACTTTTCCATTTTTAATGGAAATTTGCTCACCATAAACGTCATCTGATCCCGTTATTCCTACCATCCTTGCAGTTCCTTGATATTTATGCTCTTCTAAAGATGTTGCTGCTATATGCAAATTTCCTTCTGTAATATTAAAGTTATCAGAACATCTGATTCCACTAAAATTGCATACCTTTTTCCCAATAATTTCAATATTTCCTGACTCCATTGTAAAATCAGACTTTGCATTAATTCCTGTATAGCCCCCCTGACAATCCCCATATTCAGGATCATGATATTTCGTTGATCCATTATATTCCAAATTCAGTCTACAATTTTCAACCTCGATATTATTTCCCTCAATGCCAGTCCCATTGTTTTCATTTTGCATATTTAGTGTTCCACTTCCACTAAAGCTAAGATTATATCCTTTAATCACAGTCCCTTCAAAAGTACTTGGGCATGTAATGGTATTATTTCCTTCTATTTGAATTTCAAAATTTTCATCTCCATTTCCAGAAATTCTGATTATACTTTCCTCATCTAAAGAATCCATTCTGATATCGGCATTTTCAAATTTCAGAGTATTCGTTGCTGCATTATATGATATACCTTCATAATTTTCCCCTGTTACTTCTCCATCTTTGACAATTTCCGTATCTCCAACTCTTATCTGTAATGGTGTCGGTATCCTTCTCAGATATTGACCTCCCGCATTTTCAATGGATATAGTAGTATAATGGGTTTTCGCATTGTTGACCCAGTTATATTTGTTTTCATCAATATTAGCTAACTTAATCTCTCCTTGAACATTTTTCGGTGTATATATCTCTTCCAGTGAAAAGCACCCATTAAAAACCGACTCATCTATATTTTCTCCAAAGTCTACATTCCGCAAATCCATTTCCTGTAAATTCAAACTAGTTAAACTGCTGCAACCTGAAAACATACTTGATATATTCGTTACCTGTCTTGTATCAAAGCCGCTTATATCTAAACTTGTTAAACTACTACAGCCAGAAAACATCCAGTCCATCCTTGTTACCTGACTTGTATCTATACCACTCAAATCTAAACTGGTTAAACTTCTACACTCCCAAAACATACCATACATATCTGTTACCTGACTTGTATCGAAATGCCGAATTTCAATTTCCGTCATATCCACCATATCCCGAAACATATTTTTACAGCTTGTGATACCAGATACATCCAAAACTACTTTCTTTATTCCTTCTTTATAACACCATACTGGATGTGCAGCCCAATCGTCAGAATCTTCCAATTCATAATCCCCTGTTCCCGATATGGTCAGTACTCCATCACTGTCAATCGTCCAATCCAGATCTCCACTTTTCCCCGAATCCGTTATTGTTACGGTTTCAGTCGTCTCTATATTTTCGCTCTCTGTCTGCCCCTGCTTTTCTTCTGCACTTACGCTGACAGTTCCACACAGCAACGTAGCACTCAATAGAATTGTAGTTATTTTTTTCCATCTTATGTTCATAAGCTTTTCCTCACTTTTCTTTTCCCACACCTGTTCAATATTTGCCTTTTATATTTGCAAAAACAGCGTGACACTCCTGCCACGCTGTTCTATTACCGGGTTATGTTGAATTTATATTTTGATCCAAACCCGATCCTCTGTATTACAGTCTCATCCAACGATTCTTTCTTTTTCCTGAGACAATAACCGCTCCCATGGATATAAACAGCAACAGAATGTAAAATGCCATATTAAATGTATCTCCGGTCTTAGCCGCCTTTTTAGCTGCTTCCCCCGGCTGATCTGCGTTGTTCTTTTTGTTGCCGGCTGTCTGTCCTTTGTCTGATACATTTTCTTTTACAAGAATTGTGCAGCTGACCGACTTATCACCAACTTTTGCTGTAATCTCGGCTGTTCCTGCTTTTTTAGCTGTAAGTTTTCCATTTTCTACAGATAATACCGAAGGATCAGAACTGCTCCACTCAACATCTCTTACATCTGTTGTATCTGCTGGATTATAGATAATTTCCAGAAGATCTGTTGCTCCGACTACCATCTCTTTGATGACTTTGTTAAACGCAACAGACTCAAGTGCTACCTCTCTGACTGTCACTTCAGTTTCTGCTTCATATGTACCAACGATCTGACCATTTCCATCTCTTGCAGTAACTACAGCTTTCACATTTGTCTTACCAGCCTGGAGTCCTGTAAGGCATCCATTCTGATCTGTCTCACCGACAGATGCATCTGATACACTCCATTCAATACTGATATCATCTGTAATCTGATTTTCTTCTACTATTTTTTTCAGATTCAGGTACTCATTCATATTGATCTTCTGCCCTTTTAAAAGAGCATCTTTCAGTTCATCAAATGCAATGCTGCTTCCAAGGTTTTCGTTCAGGTGATTTTCTTTGACAGTAATCTGAATCGTATCAGATACCGGAGCTGCTGTCTTTGTAGTTGTTACCGTAATATTGGCAGTTCCTTCTCTGACAGCCGTAATCATACCGGTTTCACTGTCAACAGTTGCTACTTCTTCATTATCACTGCTCCATGTAACTTTTGTATCATCTGTTGTATCTGCCGGATTATAGGTTACTTCAGCTACTTTCGTTCCACCTCTGACAATTTCTCCCGGATCTGCAATTTTAATGCTCTCAATATGAATTGGTACTGTCACTTCACAGGATGCTTTCTTGCCATTTCCTGCGGTTGCCGTAATTGTAACTTTTCCCCCTTTTCCAGTCGCTGTGATCGTTGCTACTGATCCGCTTGCTGTTGTTGATGGTGCTACTGTCGCAATCGATTCATCTGAACTGCTCCATGTAACTTTTGTATCATCATCTGTCGTATTTTCAGGTCCGACTGTTGCGATCAGTTCCGCAGATGCATTTTTCTCGATTGTCAGATTTTTCTTATTCAGAACGACCTGATCGATCGGGATTTCCTTTACTGTTACTTCTACAGAAGCAGTAATATGATTGGCTCCTGTCAAAGTAATCACTGCAGTTCCTGCCTTTAATGCTGTCAGGTTTCCTGTTGCAGGATCTACTGTAACCACCTCAGCATCTGAAGAACTGAAAGTCACGTCCCTGCTGTCAGTTGTATCTGATGGATTCAAGGTATATGCGATTGTTGCTGTCTGATTTTTAAGAAGCGTAAGCGTTGTCTTCTCCGGTATGATCTCTGACAGCGGTGCATCTACGGTAACTGTGCAGGCTGCCTCATGATTTCCTACTCTTGCTGTAATTACTGCTCCGCCGACTGCTTTTGCCGTAATTTTTCCATTTCCATCTACACTTACTTTTGTTGCATCAGAAGTTTTCCACGTAACAGTCTTATCATCCGTCGTATTTTCAGGATCATAGACAACTGTTAATACTTTCTGCTCTCCTCTGTGAACCGACGCTGTCGATTTGTTCAGGGAAATTCCATTCAGTCTTACTTCCTGTACAGTAATCTCGTAAGAGGCAGTTTTACTTCCTACTGCTGCAGTGATCGTAGTTGTACCATCTGCCACTGCCGTCACAAGTCCCGTATTACTTACTGTTGCAACAGTCTTTTTTGATGAAGTCCATGTAACAGTCTTATCATCTGTTGTATCTGCCGGATCATAGGACACATTCAGCTGCGTACTCTGACCCTTTTTAATGGTCGTTACCCCGCCGGCACTTGTGATCGTAATTCCATTTAACGGATTATTTACTGTTACTTCGCAGGACGCACTCTGTCCATTTGCAGTTGCAGTAATCGTGGTTTTTCCCGTAGTTACAGCGGTTACCGTTCCATCCTGTGTAACTGTTGCAACAGATGATCTGCTGCTCTTCCACTGGATCGGACTATTCGCACCTGCAGGAGTCAGCGTTGCTGTAAGCTGCTCACTCTGACCCTTTGCAATGACCACACTGGTCTTATTTAACGAAATACCTGTTGCCGAAACAACCACATTGAACCCTGTATTATCATTTACAGTAAAATCTGTAATGGAAGATGCATCTTCTTTTGCAAGCATCACATCACTGTCAATCCCTGCTGATCCAGTTGCCGCATCATCCTTTACTCTGTATTTTGCCTTCAGGACAATTCCATTGGATACTGCCCCCTGTGTACGGGCTACTGTTGTCATCGCTGTATCATCTACCGTCTCATTCGATCCGCCAAATTCAATTTTCTGTGGATTCAGCCCCTCAATAACGCTCCCCGTTGCCGGGAGATCCATTACCTCAGTCAGTTCCAGCTTTGTCTTATCATGCAACAACTCATACGTAATTCCGTAAGCTTCCGTATTGCCGGACATCGTAACGGTAATCGTTACTTCATCTCCACGTTTAAGTTCCTGCTTATCTGCCGAAACTGTAAATGTAATTTTCCCGGCTGCATTTGCCTTTTCCGGTACTGAAACAGCACATAATCCCAGCACCATCAGAAAAGACAGGAAAATTGAAAGAACTTTTTTCAAATTTCCCTTTCTCATGTTCTACTCCTCCTTTTTCTTTTTGTCCTTCTCTACTGTCATCCTGATTAGTCTTTGTAATTATACTCTCGTATTGAACTATTTGTCAACTTTTTATCCCTTATTAGTTCATATTTATTTGCAAATGCTACACTTACCATTCAATTTATAGACTTTGATAAATAAAGGAGTAAACGTATGAATAAGACTAATATTAATGCCGTTCTGATCGGAGAACGGATCAAAAAGCAACGCCTGCTGAACGGATATTCACGCGAGAAACTGGCTGAAATGGTTGATATAACACCACGCTTTTGTTATGATCTTGAGCTTGGTCTTAAAAATATGTCCGTCAATACTCTGCTCAGACTTTCCTCTGCCCTGAATGTATCTGTGGATTATCTGCTTTTTGGTTCTCAGGCAAAAAATGATCTGTACAGTTCTGTTATCGGACTTGTTGAAACCTGCCCTGTATCTAAGCTTTCTCATCTTGAAGAAATTATTTCTCATTATATTCAGGCAGTGAAAGATTCTTCTTCCTGATACTGACAGCAGAGGGAGGATTTTATATTTCATTATTTTCTTCAAAATTTTAGTCCTGATTATTCTTACATCCTGATAATTTTATAAATTCGTAATATTTCCAGCACTTTTTCATCACATTTTCGTCCTAAAATGACATCTGACATGAAGGGGAGTCTGTCAATCGAATTGAAGGGAGTATAAATTCTATGACAAATGAACAATATCATACTTTGATCCATCCTTATGCAGATGCCATGAACCTCATCCTTACCCGGCTGGAGATTTTAAATCACTGTGCCGCTGACAACGAGGATGTCCGGCCAATCCATGGGATCACCCACCGGATCAAAGAAAAAATAAGTCTGGAAAATAAATTAAAAAAGAAAAATTCTAATGGAAGTGTGCAGGATGCACGCACATTACTGAAAGATATTGCCGGTATCCGCGTCATCTGCTTTTTTGAACGCGATATCTATCAGCTCGCTGAATCATTAAAAAAGCAGACTGACCTGATCCTCGTCTGCGAAAAAGATTATATCCGGCATCCAAAACCGAACGGTTACCGGAGCTATCATCTTGTACTGGGAGTTCCTGTTTATTCGCTGAATGGCATGGAATACTATCCAGTGGAAATTCAGTTCCGCACTATTTCCATGGATTTCTGGGCTGCCATGGAACACCGGATCTGCTATAAATCCCAGCCCTTTGATGAACTTGAAATGAAAAGTGCTTTCCGGCAGTATGCAGAAATACTCGATGGGATTGAGAAATCCTTTGAAGTGTATAGTGAGAATTGTGGGTGAAATTTGTATTTGTTGG
>ERZ1034920.1184-NODE-1184-length-17490-cov-5.735704_pt1 | contig 17490 bp, 13 predicted proteins | sample MGYA00520688_ERZ1034920 | MGnify/ENA primary metagenome ERZ1034920 (study PRJEB33766, sample SAMN09781785) | gut metagenome | biome: gut microbiome | host: Homo sapiens | place: Madagascar | study: EMG produced TPA metagenomics assembly of the PRJNA485056 data...
GCTTATGAGAGATTTCAGAGCGGCAGGCATAAACCGCCTTTCTATCGGAATACAGAGCTTTAATGATGACGAGCTTAAAATGATGGGCAGGCTCCACAGCTCCCGTCAGGCGGCGGAGGCTATACAGAACGCACAAAAGGCAGGCTTTGAAAACATCTCCGCTGACCTTATGCTGGGGCTTCCCTATCAGACGGAAGAGACCGTGCGGGATAATATCAGAAAGCTTGCGGAGCTGAATGTCACCCACATTTCCGCCTATATGCTGAAAATTGAGGAGAACACTCCCCTTGCAGGCTGCCCCGAGCTGGTAAGCGCTGCGGCGGACGATGACAAGTCGGCGGATATCTACCTTATGGCAGTAGATATGCTTGCGGAAAACGGCTTCGGGCAGTATGAGATATCCAACTTTGCCAAGGCAGGCTATGAATGCCGCCACAATCTGAAATACTGGCGATGCGAGGAATATTTCGGCACAGGCCCCTCCGCCCACTCCTGCATGAACGGTAAAAGGTTTTACGTTCCAAGGGATATTTCAGGCTATATCAATTCCCCACGCCAGCAGGAGATAGTCTCGGACGAATCTCCATGCACCGAAGAAGAAAAAATGATGCTTGCCCTGCGGCTTTCCGAGGGCTGCGATATTTCGGGCTGCAAAAGCAAGGAAAACATTATAAAAGCCGCAAAACCCATGGAATCACATGGGCTGCTTAAAATAAACGGAGACAGAATAATTCTCACCCCCGAGGGCTTCCTGCTCTCCAATGAGATAATTTGCAGACTGACCGATGAATTGTAAAAAGAGAAAAGCCCCTGTTCGTATGAGCAGGGGCTTTTTCAGGGAGATGACGGTACGCTCTCAGGGAAAAAGCATATCGTCTGTAGAGTGAGCATACGTGACAGGGAATCACGCATTATCGGAAAATGGGAATAATCACAAATAATGTAATACTAATCTTTAATCGTTCTATAGACAAAGCCGACAGATGAAATAAGACCAGTCTAGGAAAGCGACTGCAGGCGGGCTTGTCGCCCGGCAAGGGAGCTTGACGAAGAATGGGCTTATTTCAGCCGAGGATTTGTCTATAGGTTGATTGAGGATTAGTATAAAACAAATATGGCAGCGTTGTCTCAGGGACAGCGCTGCCATAGCGTTTTTAAGGGTTATTCTGTTTCAGGCTGATATTGATATCAAACTCTGAAAAGGAGATCGCCGTAGGTGGGGAAAGGCCATTCCTTTTCGGGAGTGATGGTCTCCAGCTCATCTGCAACAGCTCTCAGGTTCTGCATGGAAGCAAATACGGAGTTTCTGTAGTATCTTGCAGTAGCCTCGTAGCCGTCCTCATCAGCAACGCCGATAAGCTTTGCATCAAGGTCGTCAATAGCGTCTGCAATGCCTGTGTTAAGAGCGCTTACCTTGTCAGCAAGCTTCTTTTCCAGGTCAGCGGAAACGCCTGCTGCCTTCTTAGCATTAACGGAATCTGCAAGCTCCTTAGCAAAGCCCATACCTGCGGGCAGAATCTGCTTCTTAGCCATATCCAGCATTGTAAGAGCCTCAATGTTGATGATCTTGGAGTAGTTCTCAAGAATGATCTCGGTTCTGGACTGGAGCTCGGTTCTGGTGTAGATCTTGAACATCTCGAACATCTTGACGTTCTTCTCATCAGTATAGTGAGGAACAGCATCAACAGTGGATACGTAGTTGGGAAGACCACGCTTTGCAGCCTCTTCTACCCAGCTTGCATCATAGCCGTTGCCGTTGAAAATAATTCTCTTGTGCTTCTTGATAGTCTCAACAAGGAGCTTGTTAAGCTCGGTGGAGAAATCAGCAGCGCCTTCAAGTCTGTCGGCAAATTCCTTAAGGGAGTTTGCAACGATAGTGTTGAGTATGCAGTTTGTGCAGGCGATGGTCTCGGAAGAACCAAGGCTTCTGAACTCGAACTTATTACCTGTGAATGCGAAAGGAGAAGTTCTGTTACGGTCTGTGGTATCCTTGGGGAAGTTGGGGAGAGCCTCAACGCCGATAACAAATTCTTCGTTGGCGTCAGTCTTTATCATCTCGCCTGACTCGAGAGCATCAAGTATCTGCTGAAGCTCTGTGCCTACGAAGATGGACATGATTGCGGGAGGTGCCTCGTTAGCGCCAAGACGGTGGTCATTGCCTGCGGAAGCAACGGAAAGTCTCAGCAGGTCAGCGTTCTCATCAACAGCCTTGATGATAGCTGCAAGGAAGGTAAGGAACTGGATATTGTCCTTAGGATTCTTGCCGGGGTCAAGGAGGTTCTGACCCTCGTTAGTGGAGATAGACCAGTTATTGTGCTTACCGGAACCGTTAACGCCAGCGAAAGGCTTCTCGTGGAGGAGGCAGACAAGACCGTGCTTGAGAGCTACCTTCTTCATGATCTCCATGGTAAGAGCGTTCTGGTCAGCAGCAACGTTTGATGTGGTGAAGATAGGAGCCATCTCGTGCTGAGCAGGAGCAACCTCGTTATGCTCAGTCTTGGAGTAGATGCCAAGCTTCCAGAGCTCTTCATCAAGGTCGGTCATGTACTCATGAACTCTGTCCTTGATGTTGCCGAAGTAGTGGTCTTCAAGCTCCTGACCCTTAGGTGCCTTAGCGCCGAAAAGGGTTCTGCCGGTGTAGATAAGGTCCTTACGCTGATCGTAAAGCTTCTTGTCAACGAGGAAATATTCCTGCTCGGGGCCTACAGTAGTGGTAACTCTTGTAGCATTGGAACCGAAAAGCTTCAGAACTCTTACAGCCTGCTCGGAAATAACCTCCATTGAACGGAGAAGAGGAGTCTTCTTATCGAGGACTTCGCCTGTGTAGGAGCAGAATGCTGTAGGTATGTAAAGTGTGTTATCCTTGATAAATGCGGGAGATGTGGGGTCCCATGCGGTGTAGCCTCTTGCCTCGAAGGTAGCTCTCAGACCGCCGGAGGGGAAGGAAGACGCATCAGGCTCGCCCTTGATAAGCTCCTTGCCTGAGAATTCCATTATTACCTTTCCGTCATCTGTAGGAGAGATAAAGGAATCGTGCTTCTCTGCGGAAAGACCTGTCATGGGGTGGAACCAGTGGGTGTAGTGAGTAACGCCCTGCTCTACAGCCCAGTCCTTCATAGCGGTTGCGATAACATCGGCAACATCGGGATCAAGTGCAGTTCCCATAGTCTTGGTCTTAAGAAGAGCCTTATAAACGTTCTTGGGAAGTCTGGACTTCATTGTTTCCTCGTTAAAAACATTGCAGCCGAAATAATCGGGTACATTCTTAACTCCCTGGATAATACTCTCTGACATAATATTTTCCTCCCTTAAAAATCATCAAAAACAAAAGACGCCGACAGACAGTGCCCGCTTTTTATGCGGTAACTGTTTATCGGCGTCATTGCCTTTGAAATATTAACTGTGTTTTAGTATGTTTATATAATACACCATTATTTCCTGTTTGTCAAGCCCTTTTTCAAATATTTTTGCAAGATTTATAAAATAACTTGCATTTTGACATCTTTTTTACGCATTTTGCAGAAAAATCAGCCGAAATACGAATTTTAAATGGCATTAACATTCAGTATAATCTTTGTTTACGGAAGCAGACGGTTCATGTCTCTGGGGAACATGGAAGCCTGACGGACATTTGCCTGACCGAGAAGCTTCATAACAAGTCTCTCGAGACCGATACCCAGACCGCCGTGAGGAGGAAGTCCGTACTTGTGGCTCTCGAGGTAGCTCTTGAAGTCCTCGGGGTCAAGGCCCTGTGCCTTCATCTTTTCAAGCTGCTCGTTGTAATCGTGGATACGCTGACCGCCTGTTGTGATCTCCAGACCTCTGAAAAGAAGGTCGAACTTGCAGGCTGTTCTGGGGTCTTCCTTGTCGTTCATTGCGTAGAAAGGAGGCTTGGAAGAGGGGAAGTTTGTTACAAAGATAAACTCTGTACCGTAGTTCTCCTTTGCCCAGTTGCAGAGGAACACCTCGTCCTCAGGCTCCAGGTCAAACTTGTTCTTTGCCTTGCTGCCCTTGATAAGTGTAACAGCGTCCTCGAACTTTACTGCGGGTATCTCGGTGATCTCGGGGATATCTGCATTCAGTATCTTTATTTCATTTGCATAATTTTCCTTCAGGTAATCCATCAGGTAACGGAGCATTGCGGTCTCCATATTCATAACGTCGTACATATCGTTGATGAATCCCATCTCAAAGTCAAGACCGATGTACTCGTTCAGGTGACGGGAGGTGGAGTGACGCTCTGCACGGTAAACGGGAGCGATCTCGAAAACTCTGTCGAAGAAAGCCACAGCCGCCTGCTTGTAGAACTGAGGAGACTGGTTGAGGAATGCCTCGTGATCGAAGTAGTCGAGACGGAAGATGTTTGCGCCGCCCTCTGCGCCCTGCGCAACGATCTTGGGTGTGTGGATCTCGGTGAATTTATTCTTTATCATAAACTCTCTGAATCCTGAAACAACACCCTCCTGGAACTTGAAAACAGCTCTTTCCACGGGATTTCTCAGGGCAACGCTTCTGTTGTCCAGATTAACGTCCAGTGTGCAGCCGATCTTTCTTGCGGAAACGTGGAGAGGATAATCAAACTCGGGCTTGTGGATAAGCCTGATGCCTGTCATGGCGATCTCGATGCCGTTGTAAGCACGGTCATCCTTTCTTACAGTACCCTTGACTGTAACGAAGCAGCCCTCCTTGATGCCGTCGATGCTGTCGGGGCAGGTCTCGGGGGAATATACGGACTGGATAAGGTATCTTGCTGTTCTGAGTATTACAAAAGCAAATCCGCCCATCTTCTTAACCTTATGAACGCAGGCAGAGATCTCTATCTCCTTGCCCTCGCTGTTCTTGGCTTCTTCAAGGTCAAATTCGCACAAAATGTCATTGCCGTTGATTTTTTCCATTGATATTAACCACCTTTTTCGGCATTTTTCACCGAGAAATTTTTCTTCATAAAAAAGATTATACCACAGCTTTCCGCTGTTGTCAACATTTTTGCCTTTCAGCCCTCAATTTATTCTCCCATAAGCTTATCTGTGACAGGTCCGCAGGTAGAAATGCAGTCGAAAAGATAAATGCACATCATCAGCCAGAAGGACACGCAGGTGAAAATTATGGGGAAAGTCCTTTTCTTATGGTACTCATTGAACTGAGGGAAGGATATCCTGTGATTTGCAAGCAGCACTATCAAGGTTACGGTGCCGATGACACCGAAGCCCACAATAAGCAGCATCCAGTATATGTAAGCAGACTCCTCGCCCAGATAATACTCCGCAAAGCTGTTGGTCATGGCAGCGGTATTCACGAATATATGCCCTGCTATGGGGAGAATAAGGGAGCCTGTTTTTACCGCAGCGTAACCGAAAACTATGCCGAGGCAAATGCCCAGCACTGTCTGAACAAAGTTTCTGTGCATAAGTCCGAAGATAAGTGCGGACATGAATATGGCAAAGCTCTGGCTTATCCTGCTGAGGCGGCGGAGAATAACTCCTCTGAACATAAGCTCCTCAGCAATGGGAGCAAGTATGGCGGTGGTCACAAAGCTTACCGCCAGATACGAGGGGCTAAGATCCTCCTCCGTCAGGTAATCCTCCGATATGGGCGATATGCCGATAGAGAACATTCCGTTTATGAGCAGTGCCTGGCAGATAAGTGCCGCAGCATATGCGAACATTACCATTCCGAAGAAAGCAAGAACAGACTTTGAACCGATCCTGTCCGTTCTGAAATAATCACCGGCGGAAGCATGGCTCGTGCCCTTATCAAAAAGGAAAATGCCTATGCAGAACACAATGGACGGCAAACTTCCCGCAATATTGTAAAGCCAGTCAACTATAGCCGTTCCGTCCTCGGTGTAGCGGAACTCATATCCGCTGAGGCTCATTATTATAAAGATAGCCTGCGCCAGAATGAACGAGCCGACACAGTGCACCATAGCCCTGCCGAATGTGCCGAAATACTGCCTTTTCAGCGCCTTGCGCTCCTGCGGGGAGACCTCGAACATATCTCCGTTCCCCATATTTCTGCTCGGATACCGGGGGGTATAAGGCACATAGGGGCGGTATCCGCCCTGAACGGGTGCGCTATAACCGTTATTTGCAGGCTCATTGCTGTTCTGGCCGTAATTCTGTCCGTTGAAATTGTTATCCATATTACCTCCGTATCACTCACCGAAGCGTGCTTTCAGCTTGTCAAGGATAAGCCATGCGCATTTGTTGATGTCGCCGCAGCCCATGGTAAGGATAAGGTCGCCCTCTTCCGCATGGCTGCTCACATACTCGGCGCACAGCTCAAAGTTGCGGTCGTGATCCTGTTCGTCCCCGAACCACACAGCGCCCTCGACCTTGTTGCCAAGATCCTTATCATAGATATTGTAGGTGTTTTTCTCACGGGAACCCATGATGGCGGTGATAACGCACTTGTCGGCGATTTTCAGCACCCTTGCGAAATCGTCCAGCAGAAGCGCAGTACGTGAGAATGTAAAGGGCTGGAAAACTGCCCATACGTGGTTGAAGTTCATACTCTTTGCCGCCCTGAGAGTTGCCTCCAGCTCGGTAGGGTGATGACCGTAATCGTCGCAGACGGTGATGTTATGCACCTCGCCGTATTTTTCAAAGCGGCGCTTTGCACCTCTGAAGGAGTCAAGACCGTTTCTCACCATTTCGCCGTCAGCGCCCGATTCATATGCGGCAGCAGCTGCGGCAACAGCGTTGAGAACATTATGCTCGCCGGGGACATGAAGAGCCGCATGGGTGAAAAGCTCGCCATTATGGAGGATATCAAACTCGGTAAGCAGACCGTTCTTTCTTGAAACATTGGCAGGCTGCCACTCGCAGCCCTCGGAATAGCCGAAGGTTATAATGTTTTCTATGCCCTCAAGAGCGCTCACGGTGTTTGCATCATCGCCGTTGGCAATGACCTTTCCTGCCATGGAGCAGAACTTGCCGAAGGACTTTTTGATGTTATCGAGAGTGCCGAAATAGTCAAGATGGTCTGCGTCCACGTTCAGCACAACTGCAATATCGGGATAAAGCTTTAAGAAGTGATCCTCAAACTCGCAAGCCTCGCACACCATTGTTTCTGAAGAGCCTACGCAGCCGCTTCCGCCGATGATAGGCAGCTTTCCGCCGATGTAAGCGGTGATATCAATGCCGCCCTGCTTCAGTATCTGGGTTATCATAGAGGTAACGGTGGTCTTGCCGTGGGTTCCGCTGACGCATACGGCATTGGAGTACATCTTCGTGATGATGCCCAGCAGCTCACTTCGCTCCAGAACAGGAACTCCGCTGGCATTTGCCGCAATAAGCTCAGGATTATCCTGCATAATGGCAGCCGTGCGGATTATCAGGTCGGCACCCTTGATATTGTCAGCGCTCTGACCCAGAAACACCTCAATTCCCATCGACCTTACAGCCTTTAAGGTATCGGTCTCGTTATTATCCGAGCCTGTGATATAATAACCCTTTGAATGAAGTATCTGGGCAAGAGGATACATACCGCTGCCGCCAATTCCTATCATATGAATATGTTTTTTATCTTTCAAAATATCATCATCAAATTTTCCAACAAAGTTATTCAAAAGTTTCACCTCAGTTAAGAATAATTTAAGAGTAGTATATTATAATTAAAGCCGTGGGTAGGAAAAATATTTTTCCATGATACATGTATATTGCAGACGGATACTATTCATAATATCCATATCCGAAAGCACAGATTTTAAGGAGGACACTGAAAATGACAATCACAGACATCAAGATCAGAAAGATCATTCCCGACGGCCGTCTCAGAGCCGTTATCTCCATCACCGTGGACGACCAGATCGCTATTCACGATATCAAGGTAGTTCAGGGCGACGCAAGACTTTTCGTTGCAATGCCCAGCCGTAAGGACGAGAACGGCGTATTCAGAGATATCGTTCATCCTATATCCCCTGATGCAAGACAGTCTATCGAGAGCCAGATCCTTGACGCTTACACCCGCCACATCGAAATGATGCAGGCTGAGGCTGAAGCTGAAGAAGCAGGCCTTCTTTAATTCTGATCATTAAATATATTACCGCTCTTGCTTTCCGCAGCTTGCTGTGAAAAGCAGGAGCTTTTTATTTGCTTATTTGCCGCTGTCAACTATCATTTTTGTTTTGAGCAGGGCTATCTGTGTCTTGGCATCGGGTATCTTGCCGTCCATAACCATCTGCACAGCCTCGTCAAGAGGAACTTCAAGAACGTCAAGAAACTCCCCTGCGTCAGTGTGTGAGCTGCCGAATTCAAGGTCTCTTGCAAGATACATATGGATCTTTTCGGTAAGATATGCAACAGAGGGGTAGCATACGCCCAGATACTCAAATCTGCCGCAGTGAGCGCCCGTTTCTTCCTCAAGCTCCCTGAGAGCGGCGCTGCGGTGCTCCTCGCCCTTTTCCAGCTTGCCTGCGGGTATCTCGAGAAGAGGCTCGCCGAATGCGTATCGGAACTGGCGCACCATTATTACCTTGTTATCGTTTGTCAGAGGCACAACGCACACTCCGCCCGAATGGATAACAAGCTCTCTTCCTACTACAGAGCCGTCCTCAAGCTCAGCCTTGTCCTTTCTTACCGTAATGATGCGGCCCTCAAAGATAACTTCCTTATCAACTGTTTTTTCGCTCAGATGCACAAAAACCACTCCTCATCATAGGAACTGCTGTCCTGCCGTAATGCAGGTCTCAGTTATTTATTATAACACATTTTGACCAATTTAACAAGACAATTTTCAGAAATTTTTTTATTATTTTCTGCCGATAATCCTTGTTTTTTACACAGGAAAATATTATAATGATATTGTATGACTTGATGCACCTGCGAACAAGTCTGCAAATACGTTACACAAACAGAAACGGAGACGAATATGGAAGAAAATCTTAATATTCAGCCCGATACCGCTTCCGAGGCAGCAGCGGTAAATACGGAGACTAAAAAGAAAAGCAGCAAGCCTGCACTGTTTTTGAAAAAAATATGGAACTTTATTAAGGAAAAGCGCAGCTATTTCATTGCTTTTTTTATCCCTGCCATTCTCCTTTTCGGAGCATATGCCGCATTCGGTGTTCACCCCTTCGGCGATATGTCCGTGCTGGTGCTTGACCTGAACGGTCAGTACGTGTATTACTTCGAGCACCTGCGTGACGTGCTCCACGGCAGCGGAAGCCCCTTTATCTCATGGAGCCGCAACCTTACGGGCGAGACTGTGGGAATGTTTGCATATTACCTTGCAAGCCCCTTTACGCTGATACCAATGCTCCTCCCCCGCTCTGTAATGACAGAATCCCTGCTTATAATGCAGCTGTGCAAGGTGGGAACAGCTTCCGTTACCTTCAACTATTACCTCAGGCACTCAAAGGGCTGCCGCAACTCCACAGCAATGCTTTTCGGCTTGCTATATTCTCTTATGGGCTATATGATAGTGCAGCTCATGAACCCCATGTGGCTGGACGGACTTATCTATCTGCCCCTTATCATCTACGGAATTGAAAAGATAATCGACGACGGCGGCTGGCTGCGCTTCATAATTCCACTGGCACTTATGTACATGGCGCATTTCTACATCGGCTGGATGATAACATTTTTCTCGGTCATCTATTTCCTGTACTATTATTTTGCAGGTCAGAAGAACTACAAGCTTTCGGTAAAGTCATTCTTCAAGTCTGGACTGAAATTCGGTCTGGGCGGCATAATCGCAGCGGCTTCCGCATCATGGGTGCTTATCCCGCTGTACTACTCCCTGAAGCTTGGCAAGTTTGAGTTCTCCACCCCCAGCTATGAGCTGAAAACTCAGTTTGACTTCATCGACTTTTTCAAAAATCTCCTGCCCAATGTTTATGACACCTGCCGCCCCGAGGGCTCTCCCGTGGTTTACTGCGGCGTGCTTACCATAATCCTGCTGCCCCTGTTCTTCCTTAACGAGAAGATACGCTTCCGCCAGAAGATGGGTCTGGGCGCAGTGCTTATGACTATCCTGCTCTCAATGTACCTTTCCACCGTTGACCTTGCATGGCACGGCTTCCAGGTGCCAAACTGGCTTCCCTACCGCTACAGCTTTACATTCAGCTTCATTCTTCTGGTAATGGCTGCCATGACCTTTGAGCGCCTCAGCGGCATTACGCTCAAGGAAATAGGCTGCGTGTGCGTGGGACTGTGCATATACGCATTCTACATCGGCAGGCAGGATTTTGACGGCGTTACCCTGCTGCTCACTGTGTGGTACACCGTTATATTCACCGTCATCTACTCTGTCATTCTCAGATTTGTAAAGCTCTCCGACAGAAAGCGCCGCTCGGTGCTCACATTCATTATCGGCATATTCGTTATCGGCGAGCTTTTCGGAACATCGCTCTCCACCATGGAGGCAATAAACAGCGATGTTGTGTATTCAAAATATTCCTCCTACAACAGATACATCACTCTCGGACGTGACACCGTAAAGAAGATACTCCAGAAAGACAGCTTTGATGACGGCGTTTACCGCATTGAAAAGAACCATCACCGCACCGTAAACGACGCAATGGCATTCGGAAGCTACGGCATATCCCATTCCAGCTCCACCCTCAATGCCGCTCCCATTCAGTTTTTGAGAAAGCTGGGCTTCTCCTACGGCGGACATTATACAAAGTATAAGGGCTCCACCTATGTGAGCGACGCTATCCTTGGCATAAAGTATGTTATGGAAAAGGGCGACGCTGAGGACGATATAATCCCCACAAACAAGCATTACGATGACCTGCTGCTCACAAACCGTGACGAAAAGGACATCTGGGCTGTGTATGAGAACCCCAACGCCCTGCCGATCGCATTCATGGCTGACAGCTCCGTTCTTGACGTGGTTCTTGAAAAGGACAATCCCTTTGCAAACCAGAACAATCTTCTCAGCCACCTTGTTTCCGATGAATACACCGAATACTTCAAGCAGATATCCGTCAGCAAGACTCTGCCCGAGAATGCAAAACAGTCAAGCTACGGCGCACACATAAAATACACCCCTATCGTTGAGGGCGAAAACTCCCATATCGAGTTCATAATCAAGGCTCCCACCGAGGATATGATATATATGTATCTCCCATCCAACTATGAGCGCAAGGTAAACCTCTGGCTCAACAAGGATTTCCTTGACTATTATTTCGAGGGCGGAAACATGGTGATCCAGACCCTTGGCAGATTTGAGGAGAACGAAGAAATATCCCTTATCGTTACCATTACCGAAGACAAAAAGGAAGTGCTTTTCAAGGATAAGCTCTTCTATTATCTTGACGAGGACAAGTTCAAGGAAGCCGTAAGCACCCTGAGGGAACACCCCCTGAACATCTCCGATTTCAGCGAGGACCACATCAAGGGAACCATTACCGCCGACAGAGACGGCGTAATGTTCACCACTATCAGCTGGGAGCCGGGCTGGACTGTTAAGGTCGATGGTCAGAAGGTCGAGCCTGTAAAGGTATGCGACGCACTTATCGGCGTAGAGCTTACCGAAGGCACCCACGATATCGAAATGACCTTCTTCCCCAAGGGACTTTCACAGGGAATCATTCTTTCGGTATGCGGCATCATCGCTATCGTTATAATCGCAATCTACCCCAAGAAAGAAGAAAAGATACTGCTTGACAAGCTCAATGACTGAGTATTAAAGGAGAACTATGAGCAGAAGCTATAAACGTCACGCCGTTTATAAGGACAAAAACTGTGCTTACAGCAAACGGCAGGCATCACGTACTGTACGCAGGCACGAGGTCTCGGGCATCGGTGAATACAAAAAGCATTATTGCTCATGGAACATCTGCGACCACCGATTATATGAGGGCTCATTTGAAGAGAGCCTTGAAATATGGCGCAGACTGTGGCAAAGCTCCCCCATGCTGCAAAAACAGTATCCCGATTGGAAAAGAGCATACAGAAGCTGGGTAACATTTTACAAAAGCAAATGAAACGGAGAATACTATGTCAAAGACCGCACTTATAACAGGCGCATCAAGAGGCATCGGCAGGGAATGTGCAAGGCTGTTTGCGCAGGCAGGCTATAACGTTGCCGCCATATACAACAAAAGCGAGAAAGCGGCGCTGAGCCTTAAAGCCGAAACAGGCTGCGAAATTTTCAGGTGCGACGTATCCCGCTGCAGGGAAGCACATGACACTGCCGAGGCGGTTTACAGGCATTTCGGCAGCATTGATGTACTGATAAACAACGCAGCCATTGCGCAGCAGGCACTTTTCTCGGATATAACCGAGGAAATGTGGGACAATATGTTTGATACCAACGTAAAAAGCGTCTATAACTTCACCCATGGGGTGCTTCCCCATATGATACACGAAAAATACGGCAGGATAATAAACATCTCCTCCATGTGGGGGCAGGTGGGCGCTTCCTGTGAGGTGCATTATTCCGCAGCAAAGGCGGCTGTCATCGGCTTCACAAAGGCTCTGGCAAAGGAAACGGGGCTTTCCGGCATTACCGTCAACTGCATTGCCCCGGGCGTGATAGACACTGACATGAACAAAAACCTTGACGCTGAGACTATGGAATATCTTAAAGAGGAAACGCCCATGAACCGTCTGGGAACTCCCCATGACATCGCACGGACGGCGCTTTTTTTGGCAGATGAACGCTCCGACTTTATCACGGGGCAGATAATAGGAGTAAACGGCGGCTTTATAATCTGACCATGGAGGGACGGCAATGACCGAGATACAGCTTACCGAAATATGCGCTGAATTTGCCATAATGCTTGTCTCATACGGCGCTGAGATATACCGCACCGAGGATACTATCCGCAGGATATGCACTGCCTACGGCCATAAAAATGCGGAAATATACGTCACCCCCGCAAACTTCATCATAACCGTAAAATCTCCCGACGGAGTGCCCATAACCAATTCCAAGAACGTTTCGGGCAGGAACACCAACCTTGACCGAGTGGGCAAGCTCAACGAGCTTTCACGCTTTATCTGCCGAATGAAGCCCGATGCGGAAACTGTACAAAAGCACCTTGACACTATCCGCCACAGAAGGACCTACAGTCAGCCCGTGCTGTACCTCAGCTATGCGGCTGCGGGTGCGGCTTTCACGCTGTTTTTCGGCGGCGGAGCTGTGGAAGCGGTTTTCGGCTCGCTTCTTGCAATAATCGTTAAGTTCACAAGCGACAAGCTCTCAGCCATAAGGGCAAGTACGTTCCTTAATGCCGTGGTCTGCTCAATGGTAATGTCCCTTATAGCAGTGGGGCTTTCTAAGGCAGGGGCAGTCCCCCGCTTTGACAAAATGATAATCGGCGTTTCAATGTCCCTGGTTCCGGGAGTTGCCCTGACAAACTGCATGAGAGACTTTATCTCTGGGGACTTTTTCTCGGGGATATACACCCTTACCGAAGCTATCCTCACCGCAGCAGGTCTGGCTGTTGGCACAGGCTCGGCGGTGGCTGCTGTAATAAAGTTCTGAAAGGTGCATGGATATGGATACAGATATCATTAAAGATGTGGTGCTCCCATGCGTGTTCAGCTTTGTGGGCTGCTTTGCGGTGGGCGTGCAGTTCAATATACGCTTCTGGCACCTGATAGCCGCCTCTGTAGGCTCCATCGTCAGCCAGATAATCTTCTCGGTAATGAGCATGAGCGACTACAACGGCATAAAGTGCTGCTTTGTGGCAGCGGCAGCCGTGGCGTTCTATTCCGAGGTAATGGCCCGTGTGTGCAAGGCTCCCGTTAATATGTACCTCATTGTGGGAATAATCCCCCTTGTCCCCGGCGGACTTATGTATTACACCATGCTTGCCCTTGTGACAGGAGATAATGAGACCTTCCTTGACCGTGCGGCTGACACATTCGGCGAAGCGGCTGCTATTGCCATGGGCATTTTTGCAATATCGTCACTGGTGCGCATAGCGTCAAATGTGTATAAATATCTTGAAAAGAAGTACGGCAGCGCCTACAAGGGCAGCAGCGGAATAAAGAAGATATAGAAAGGACTTTTTATGAATATTAACAGAGATCTCCCCAAGGTGACTGTCACCGAAAAATGCAGAAAGCGCACAGCCTACGGCCACCCATGGATATACGACAACGAAGTAATCTCCGCTGATGAGATAACTGACGGCGAGCTGACGGACGTTGTAAGCGAAAAGAATCGCTACATAGGCACAGGCTTTTACAACTCAAAGTCCAAGATTCGTGTGCGCATAATCTCCCGCAGCACCAACGACAAATTTGACGGGGACTTTTTCCGCCGCCGTCTGCAGTACGCATATGATTACCGCAAGACTGTTATGTCCCCCGAGGATATGACCGCCTGCCGCCTTATTTTCGGCGAGGGCGACAGCTTCCCCGGACTTACAGTTGACAGGTTCAATAATCTCCTTTCCGTTCAGATACTTTCACTGGGCATTGAAAAGCGCAGGGATATCATTCTCCCCGCCCTGCTGGATATCCTCAGAAAAGACGGCTGCAAAATCGACGGCATCTATCTGAGAAATGACGTAAATATACGCACCCTTGAGGGAATGGCGGAGGAAAAGGGCTGGTACCTCCGTGAAAATGACGTATCTCCCGTCACCGTCATCACCGAAAACGGCATAAAGTACAACGTTGACGTGGAAAACGGTCAGAAAACAGGCTTTTTCCTTGACCAGAAATATAACCGCCGTGCCGCAGCATCCATTGCCAAGGGCAAAAACGTGGTTGACTGCTGCACTCACACAGGCTCCTTTGCACTTAACTGTGCCAAAGGCGGTGCGGCTCATGTTACCGCTGTTGATGTTTCCGCTCAGGCAATAGAAATGGCTCGCTCCAACGCAGAGCTTAACGGACTGTCGGAAAATATGTCCTTTGTGACTTCCGATGTGTTTGATTTCCTCAAAAACCGCATTGAGAACCATGACCGCAGCGCCGATTATATTATCCTTGACCCGCCTGCCTTTACCAAGTCCAGAAAGACCGTAGGCAACGCAAAGAACGGCTATCTGGAGCTTAACACGCTGGCGATGCGACTGCTGCCCAGAGGCGGATATCTTGCCACAGCCTCCTGCTCCCACTTCATGACAGAGGAGCTTTTCGCTCAGATGCTCCGTGACGCAGCAAGAGCCGCAGGGGTAAATCTCAGAATGATAGAAATGCGCCGTCAGGCTCCCGATCACCCTATCCTCATGTCCGTTGACGAGACGGAATACCTGAAATTCTACCTGCTGCAGATAATCTGACGCAGTTTTGCATAAACGATTACCATAGCCTAACTATATGTAAAAATACTCGTAATAAAATTACTCAGATGTTATTTTGCCATAAAAATACAGTAAATTATTGTGCAGTATAAACATATTCTTCCTTTTATCCTTGTTTTCTTTGTTACAAATAAGTATTGCCAAACTTTCAAATAACTGGTATAATACTAAACGTTGTGTAAGATATATGTAAAAGCTATATCAAATCGCAGCAAAATCCTTGTGTGGAAAGCAAGGATAAACAGGGAAAGATTTAAAGGAGAATTTCACTATGAAAAAGACTATTATGGCAATCGTACTGGCATCTGCACTTGCACTTTGTGCAACCGCTTGCGGCAACAATGATACTGCTGAGGGCGCTACACTCGGCGAATCTGAGACCGCTACTCTCGGCGATTCCGAGCCTGCTGCTGACGAAGCTGTAGAGGAAGAGACCGAAGCCGCTGCTGATGAGGCTGAGGTTGAAGAGGCTGACGCTGAGACCGAGGCTGCTGCTGAATAATCTTTTGTTAGTACATATGCCAAAGCCCGTCGGAGTAATCCTCCGACGGGCTTTATTTATTCTGCCTCATTTATTCGGGCTTGTACAGGCTCATTACCGAGCAGGCCTGCTTTACGCCGTCCACAGCTGCGGACATTATTCCGCCTGCATAGCCTGCGCCCTCTCCGCAGGGGTACAGTCCCTCTGCCGAAAGGCTGCACATATTTTCCCCACGCCTTATCCTTACGGGGGAAGATGTCCTTGTCTCGGGAGCTGTCAGCACCGCTCCCCTGTCGCCAAAGCACTTCATTTTCCGTGCAAACACACCGAGACCTGTGCGCATCATATCCGTAACAAAGGGCGGGAGTATCTTGTCAAGATCGCAGGGAATTGTTCCTATGGCATATGTGGGCATTACACTCGCAGCTTTAAGCTCCGCCTTTCTGTCAAGAAACGCTCCCACAGTTACCGCAGGGGCTTTATAGCTGCCGCTCTGTTTATATGCCGCACGCTCTATCTTTCGGGCAAACTCAACGCCGTCAAGAATATTCTTTCCGTAATCCTCGGGAGAGACGGAGACCACAAGGGCAGCATTGGCGTTAAGACCGTCTCTTGCAAACTCGCTCATTCCGTTGGTGACGATAGTTTTCTCCTCGCTCTGGCTGGGAACAACAGTTCCTCCGGGGCACATACAGAAGGTGTAAACTCCCCTGCCGTTTTGGGTGTAGCTCAGCTGATATTCTCCCACGGGAAGCGCAGGGTCATCTGCGTGAGCGCCGTAAAGGCTCACGTTAACGTCCTTCTGCAAATGCTCGATGCGTGCGCCTACGGCAAAGGGCTTTGGCTCCATAACGATCTCACGGCGGCAGAGCATTTCAAAGGTGTCTCTTGCGCTGTGACCTATGGCAAGTATCATGGCGCAAACAGGTATCTCCTCGCTTCCGTTCACGGTAACAGAGCGCAGTCTGCCGTTTGAAAGGGAGATATCCGTCACCTGGCTGTTAAAGCGGACTTCTCCCCCAAGGCTGATTATACGCTGGCGGATATTTTTCACAACGCCCCTGAGCCTGTCCGTACCGATGTGGGGCTTTGCCTTTGTAAGTATCTCATCGGGAGCGCCGAACTCCGCAAAGCGTGCGGAAACATATCTGCAAAGAGGGTCTTTTATGCGTGTGGTAAGCTTTCCGTCGGAGAATGTACCTGCGCCGCCCTCGCCGAACTGAACATTTGTTTCGGGCGAGAACTCTCCCCCATGCCAGAAATCGGAGACAACCCTGCTGCGGTTATCCACATCAGCGCCACGCTCAAGCACCAACGGACGGTAGCCCATTTCCGCCAGAACGAGAGCCGCAAACATTCCCGCAGGTCCGAAGCCGCACACGGCGATACGTCCCTCAGGGGAAATGCTGCCTGTTACCTTTGGCTCAAAGGGCGTGATATCAACATAGGTGCAGAAATTCTTCAGGGAGCATATCTTTTCCTCTTCCGCCCTGCTTTCAAGCTCCGCCCAAACAGAAGAGACAGTCTTGATATCGTTCTGCTTGCGTGCATCAAGGGATATCTTGTGAATACCCGTTTGAACGGCTTTTTTTATGCCAGCCTTTTTAAGTGCCGCTCCGATTATCTCGCTGCTGACTGTTCCGACAGGTGAATTTATCCCCCGAATAATAATTGCCATGATAAAACCGCCTTTTTAGAATAAAATGAAAAATTTTCCTTATCTGAATTGTTTAATATATAATACTAATACTAATCTTCAATCGTTCTATAGGCAAAGCCGACAGATGAAATAAGA
>ERZ1034920.1192-NODE-1192-length-17405-cov-5.237464_pt1 | contig 17405 bp, 16 predicted proteins | sample MGYA00520688_ERZ1034920 | MGnify/ENA primary metagenome ERZ1034920 (study PRJEB33766, sample SAMN09781785) | gut metagenome | biome: gut microbiome | host: Homo sapiens | place: Madagascar | study: EMG produced TPA metagenomics assembly of the PRJNA485056 data...
ATTGTAGACGGCTTTCAATAAAAATGCAATGCATCAATAATAGAATTTGATGTCAGAATTTTTATAAGATAGCTGCTACTGGAAGGGAGTTGGGCGCACAACGTTATAACATCGCACTTATCAATTATTAACTAACTATGAGAAAGGAAGTGTTTATTGTGTCTGAAGCAACCAATAGACCAAATACGCAGATCGTTGATAAACCATTGGTGCAATTACCAAAGGGCAAGCGAACCTTTTTCATCGCGATTCTGTATGTAATGTTCTGCTTTGATTTATTTATTCGTTATGGATTTAGTTATGTAATGCCACTTGTTCAGTCTGACCTGGGATTAAGTAATACACAGGTTGGGATGATGAGTAGTGCGATATTCTTAGGTATGGCAATTTTTGTAATGCCGATCTCATTTATTGGTGAAAATCATTCGCAGCGTCGAACCATTAGTTTCTGTGGTATTCTTTGGTCTGCAGCCACCGTTGTTTGCGGCATGGCTGGTGGAGCAGTCACGTTGATTATCAGTCGACTGTGTGTTGGTGCAGGCAGCTCCGCGTATGCGCCATTATCCACGGCCATGATCACCAGTTGGTTTAAGAAATCTTCTTGGGGTACTGCGCTGGGGATTTACAATACCGCAATGATTGTTGGTGGTGCATTGGGAACTGTTGTGTTTGCTGCACTTGCTCAGGCTGCTGGATGGAGAACGTGCTTCTATGTAATTGGTGGCATTAGTTTGGTTGTTTGCTTGTTGTCATTTTTGTTGCCAGATAATAAAAAACTTATGGCACAGCAGGGTTCTGAAGCAGGTAATGGTGATGCAGAAGAAGTGGCTCAAATTAAATTGAATGTTTCTGATACTGCGAAACTACTTCTTCATAATAAAGCGTTGTTAGCGATGTGTTTGGCAGCAGGGATGGCCTTGTTCTCTGTTAATACAGGTTCTTCCTTTGCAGCAATCTATTTCCAAGATGTAAAAGGTATGAGTGTAACAGCCGCGTCTATGGTAGCGTTGATTACTATGCCTTTCAGTATTTTAGCCACGCCAATTGGTGGTAAGATTCTTGATAAATGGTATGGTAAAGATCGTCGCGCACGTATGTGGATGCCGATGATCACTTGCTTGCTCAGTGCAGGTATTCTTGCTGTTGGTTATGGCAGTGCGAGCATTCCTCTCATTATTGCGGGAAATGCGACATATACCTTGGGGAACACGGCTTTCCATGCATCCAGTCACGAATTAGTGCCAGCTTGGTATAAGTCAGTATCTTATGGGACTTATGTATTCTTTATTCAGATATTTGGTGCTATTGGGCCTACAGCTGGTGGTGCTTTGATTGATATGATCGGCATTCAAAACGGGCTTGTAGTCGTTCAGGCAACCATGATCATTACAGGTATTCTATTACTTTATGCAGGAAAAGTTTACTTAACCTATTATAATGCTGCTCGCAAGGCGGAAGAAGAACGTGGCCTTGATGTTGTAAAAGCGTAATGATATTGAAAACTGCATCACCCATGATGCAGTTTTTTTAATAGCTATTGTTTTGATGATTAACGAAACGGCTATATTATGAAGGAGGAAATGAAAATGGGACAAACGTTGTATTTTAATGGAACAATAATAACGGTGAATGATGAACAACCATTAGCGGAGGCCATTCTTATTGATGGAGACAGAATTAAAGCTGTTGGGGCTTTGAAAGAAGTAGAAGAACAAGCTGATGCAAACGTTGAAAGAATTGATCTTGATGGCAAAACTATGACCCCAGGCTTTATTGATGGCCACAGTCATATGGTTTTCAGTTGTCTGTTCCCTCGTTTTGATGCTCCGCCAACGGGTGACATTGATAGCGTTGAGAAACTTGTTGCAGCCATTAAGGTGTATTTGGAAGAAAATCCAATTAAAGGTGATAATTGGCTGGTTGGTATGGGTTATGACAACAACGCTTTTCCGGATGGCAAACACCCAACACGCGATGATTTGGATCAGGCATCTACGGAAGTTCCAATAGTAATGATGCATTCCAGTGGTCACGTGGGTTGCTGCAATTCGAAGGTGTTGGAATTGTGTGGCATCACAAAGGATATGCCAAATCCAGAAGGCGGGATTTTCCAAAAGGATCCAGTGACCGGTGAACCTACGGGGATGGTGGAAGAAGCTGCGTTGACGCAGTATGTCTTGGGTAAATTTATGCCTCGTCCTACACCAGAATTTATGATGGAAGGCGTTCAGCGTTCAGAAAAATTGTATCTTAGCCATGGTATCACAACTGCTCAAGATGGTAGCTTTGATTTGCATACCATTCCGTTGGTCGCAAATATGCACAAAATGGGCTTGTCTAAAATTGATCTGTATGTTTTCTCACAAATTGAGATGTTGGGGGACATGGTTGATCAAGTACCGCCTTCTCCAGAAGCGGAATATATTGATGGGGTAAAAATTGGTGGGGTGAAGTTTTTCCTCGATGGTTCTCCTCAGGCGAAAACAGCGTGGTTGTCTCAACCGTACTATATTGTTCCAGAAGGTGAAGCAGAGGATTATTGTGGTTATCCAGTGCATCCAAGTGACGAAGAAGTTTACGGTTACTTCAAGCAAGCACTGGAGCATCGTTGGCAGATTATCTGTCATGCCAATGGTGACGCCGCAATTGAACAATTTATTACGCAGTATGCGCGTGCAAAAGCTGACACCGGCATTGATGAAGATTTGCGGCCAGTGGTTATTCACTGTCAGACTGTTCGCGAAGATCAGTTGGATCGCATGAAAGAAATTGGCTTATTGCCATCCTTCTTCCACGATCATGTTTATCTCTATGGGGATTTGCATCTGGATTCAGTATTAGGGCCAGAACGTGGACGTCGCATCAGCCCATTGACGTCTGCAGTGAAACGTGGTATGAGCTTTACCATGCATCAGGATACGCCTGTGATTCATCCAAATATGATTCTCAGTGTTCACCATGCGGTCAACCGCAAAACGTCAAGTGGACGAGAAATTGGGCCTGAATTTGCTGTTGATCCAATGGAAGCGTTGCGTGCCATCACGATTTATGGAGCATATCAGACTTTTGAAGAAAAGAGCAAGGGGTCACTTGAAGTTGGAAAACTGGCTGATTTGGTCATTTTGGATAAAAATCCGCTGTCAGTGCCAAAAGAAACCATCAAAGACATTCGTGTGCTTCAAACTATAAAGAAAGGTGAAGTCGTTTATCAAGCTGAATAAATTTTACGGCGATTAACTATTAAAACCCTCTTTTGATAAAGAATTGTCAAAAGAGGGTTTTGTAGTTTGCATCTGCATGAGGTATGTTGATGCAAACCATTAGCGAAAGAAAATTAAGATTTTAGAAGGGCATTCGCATAAGGAAGATATTGAATTAATTTGTATAAAAATTGTGTGAAGAATACTAAAAATGGCTTTACAAAGCGTTTTTCGATTGATATAATATGGTTAAGTCGAAAGGAATTTTTGTTGAAACGGCATCATACAGGTTGTGGCACCTGAGTTGCGGGTTCGAATCCCGTGGAATTCCTAACGTCGACGCAATCACCAAAAAATGTGCGTGCGTTTTTTTATGCCCACAGGTGAGGCTTTCTTGCGGTATAGCTTTAAAAATGCTATGATGAATGGGCAGAAGACAGGAGTATTACTATGAAAATACTATTTATCGGCGATATGGTGACCCCAGATTCTATAGAAATGGCTGCTCGCTGTATTCGTCAATTGAAAAAAGAACAGACCATTGATCTTGTTATTGCTAATGGCGAAAATATTCATACTCAAAATGGATTGAATCTTAAGCAATATCAACAGTTGAAGAAAATTGGTGTTGATGTGGTGACGCTGGGAAACCACGCATGGAACCAACCTCAGATTTATCATTTTATTGATGAGAACGAGGATATTGTTCGACCATTTAATTATCCTCCGGACACCCCAGGGCGTGGCTGGACGATTGCAGAAGCCAATCATCGTTCTGTGGCGGTGATTGTTGCTATGGGAAATGTGTATGTTTCCACGTTAACGTCTCCGTTTCAAGATATTATGAATGTGGTTGATGAACTGCATGAGCAAGGTGTTAAAACGATTATTGTTGATATGCACGCCGAAGCAACATCAGAAAAATTAGCTTTGGGACGATACTTGGATGGTAAGGTTAGTGCTGTAATTGGAACCCATACGCATATTCCGACTGCCGATGACCAAATATTGCCTAATGGCACCGCTTATCAAACGGATGTTGGTATGGTGGGGCCTGTTGATTCCATCATTGGCATGAAAGTTGAGGCATCCATTAATCGGTTTTTAACACAACGTCGTGTGAAGTTTCAACAAAGCGACGATAATCACTTTCTTTTCCAAGCGGTGCTCATTGAGATTGATCATGATGGACGAGCAGTGGGGATTGAACGTGTGGAAAAACGCATGATAATAGAAAGGACCTTCATATGAAAAACGAACGCAAGGAAAAATATGTTCATGAGGTATTTGAATCCATTGCTGGAAAATATGATTTTATGAATGTACTGATGACTTGGGGCATGTTGGGAAGATGGCAGAAAATTGTCATGGAGAAGACAGAGCTTGTGCCAGGTGATAAGGGATTGGACGTATGCTGTGGAACGGGTGAAATGACCTATCAGCAGGCTGAGATTGTGGGGCCTTATGGTCAGGCCGTGGGTTTGGATTTTTCTAGTAATATGCTGCAGGCCGCTCGTGCGAAGCAAAAAGAGCATCCGGAATGCAATGTTCAGTTCGTTGAGGGGGATGCGCTGGCGCTGCCTTTTCCAGACGACAGTTTTGATGCTGCTACGAGTGGGTTTGCTTTACGCAATGTAAGTGATATTCCGCTTGCCATTCGTGAAATGGCCCGTGTGGTTGAAGTTGGTGGAAAAGTGGTATGTATAGATGTTTCTCGTCCAAGTTTTCCGCCGGCACGCGTGTTTTTTAACTTCTATTATTTCAAGGTGGTGCCGTGGCTTGGCAGTCACTTGGTGAGCCCGCAAACGATCTCCAACGGATTTCCAGCTTATACCTGGCTGGCTGAAAGTCTGCGTACGTTTCCGCCACGTCATGAAATTGCTCAGATGTTCCGGGATGCTGGACTGACGGCGGTTGAGGTGCGGCCTGTAGGATTTGGTGCTGCGACCATTTACAGTGGGATAAAAACCAGTGCAGATTATGATTTTCAGGCGCCAGCGCGTCAGTGTCCATTGAATAAAGTGAAAAAAGCAGCCGTTTGTGCACGCAATCTGCTTGCTAAGCTGACAAGCTTTATAAAAAAACGGATAGGGTAACTTTATTTTTATATTTTTGTAACGTTATGACAAAGATTTTCGTGTATGATAGACATATATGCTGTTGTCTATCGACAACGATTAGGAGGAATACGTATTGACGTGGGACATGGACTATAAAACGAGGGGCGAATATATTTCGGCTCTGGAAAAGGCCTTGGCTGGAAAAAACATTGTAGACGCTGATAAAATGGTAACGGATATAAAGAATTATTTTTTTAAACGTAATCGCCAATCGATTGGAGACACTGAAATCATTGCTACGTTACCAGATCCAGAAACATTGGCAGCCCAATACGAAGGAAAAGAGTACACCAATCCACGTGCATTGAAAAAAAGTGGAAACGCAGGTTTTTTTAAACGTTTTGGTATTTTTATTCTGACCTTTATCATGGTTGTTGTTGGCCTGGTTCTTTCTATTGCATTCTTTCTGATGCTGTTGGCGGGAATTCTGTCTTTGGTAGGTGCGCTCAGTATCTATATGGGTTGGATCGATATGTTGCCAGAACAGGTGTTGTCGGTTGTAGAGCTGATTCCATATCAAATCTTTGAAAATAATCCTATTGGGCTTGTTTCACTGGTTTCTTCTGGTATTTTCTTAATTTTATTATCAGGAACGGCGCTCAAGGCGTTGCGCCGTTTGCGGAAAAAATACCATACATGGACGTTGAAAAAAATCAGTGGCTGTTTCCGTCTGCCGGTTACGCTGGACGATGTGTACTCTAAGGCGTGGCGCATCTGTGTATATATCTTCTTGCCATTGTCTATGATTGTTGGTCTAGTCAGTATGATGATGATGATTTTAGGTGTTGATTTTACATTTTAAATTTGTAGCACTCACTTGTATGGTGAGTGCATTTTTTATTTGATGGATGCGTTGTCGAATTGTGTCAATTAATGGTATAATTTGAGTTGAGTTTTATGAGAAGAAAGGGCATTGTAGAAGTGTCCTGTAGGAGAATAGTATGGAGAAAGAAAAGATCGGCTCTTTGCGTGAGCTGGAGATTGGAGAATCCGCACAAGTTGTTTCAGTTGGCGGTGAAGATCAGTTACGTAAACATTTATTAGATATGGGGCTTATTCCCGGTACCTATGTAAAATTGGTAAAATTTGCACCGCTTGGTGATCCAATGCAATTGACTGTGCATGGGTATGAGTTGACACTGCGTCTGGCAGATGCAGAAAAAATCCAGGTTAAATCCATTGATCCAAGTTTGCTGCACACTCATGAGGCCAAACCTCGCACACCGTTTATCGAGCATCCTGGTTTGGGTGAAGGCGGAATTTATCACGATAAAGACAATGAAACGCCATTGCCGGATGATGAATTGTTGACGTTTGCACTTGCTGGAAACCAGAACTGTGGTAAAACAACGTTGTTTAACCAATTGACTGGGGCTAATCAGCATGTAGGTAATTTTCCAGGTGTTACGGTGGATCGCAAAGATGGGGTGATACGAGGGCACGAGAATACATTGGTGACCGATTTGCCGGGTATTTATTCCATGTCGCCGTACAGCAGTGAAGAACGTGTGACGCGGCGTTTTCTGTTGACCGATAAACCACGGGGCATCATTAATATTGTTGATGCGACCAACATTGAGCGCAATCTCTATTTGACTATGCAGCTGCTCGAACTAGGGATTCCGATGGTGGTTGCGCTGAACATGATGGATGAGGTCAATGAAAATGGCGGAACAATCCATGTGAATGCATTGGAAGAGCAACTGGGGGTACCGGTTGTACCGATTTCTGCGGCAAAAAATCAGGGGATTGAAGAACTGATTGATCATGCGATTCACGTAGCTAAATATCAGGAACGTCCGTTGCGTTCAGATTTTTGTAAAGACGATGAAAATGGTGGTGCAGTGCATCGCTGCATTCATGCCATCATGCATTTGATTGAAGACCATGCTGAAAAGGTTAGTATTCCGCCGCGTTTTGCTGCGACAAAGCTTATTGAGGGCGATGATATCATTGAAGGAGTACTTTGCCTGGAAGAAACTGAAAAGAATGTGATCGAGCATGTGATTCAGCAAATGGAAACAGAGCGTGGATTGGATCGTGCGGCAGCTATTGCTGACATGCGTTTTGATTTTATTTTAAATGTGTGCAGTGAAACGGTTGTAAAACCTCACGAGAGCAAGGAACATGCGCGTAGTCGCAAAGCGGATGAGATTTTGACGGGGCGTTGGACAGCGATTCCAACTTTTGTCGTAATTATGGGCGCCATTTTCTATCTAACTTTTAACGTTATAGGTGCTTGGTTGCAAGGTCTGTTGGAGATGGCTATAGGATGGCTGTCGAATGTGGTTGTCGGTTTTATGGAAACGGTTCATGTCAATGAAGTGCTCATATCTTTGGTGCGCGATGGGATTTTTGGTGGCGTCGGAACTGTATTGAGCTTCCTGCCAATTATTATTACGCTGTTTTTCTTCTTATCGCTGTTGGAAGACAGTGGGTATATGGCGCGCGTGGCCTTTGTAATGGACAAGCTGCTGCGCAAGATTGGTTTGTCAGGACGAAGTATTGTTCCTTTGCTGATCGGATTTGGCTGTTCGGTGCCGGCGATTATGGCAAGCCGTACACTGCCGTCAGAACGCGATCGAAAGATGACCATTCTTTTGACGCCGTTTATGAGCTGCAGTGCAAAGGTGCCGGTGTACGGGTTCTTTACGGCTGCTTTTTTTCCGCATAATGGCGGACTGGTCATGACACTGCTCTATTTCCTTGGCATTGTAGTGGGCATCCTGGTTGCGCTTCTGTTCCGCAAATCGCTCTTTGCAGGCGATGCCGTTCCGTTCGTCATGGAACTGCCAAATTATCGTATGCCATCGGCGAAAAGCGTTGGCATGTTGCTGTGGGACAAATCACGTGACTTTATTGAGCGTGCGTTTACGGTTATTTTCGTGGCTACGCTGATCATCTGGTTCCTTAATCAGTTTACGCCAACATTGAATGTTGCAGTGGATCCGCAAAACAGCATGTTGGCAGGGATTTCAGGTGTGATCGCACCACTTTTTGCTCCGTTGGGATTTGGCGACTGGCGCATTTGCGCAGCGTTGATCACTGGCTTCATGGCAAAGGAAAGCGTTGTATCGACACTGCTTGTGCTTTTTGGCAGTGAAACGGCGGTTCAGGCGTTGCTGACGCCACTGACAGCTGCCGCACTTTTGGTATTTTGCCTTTTGTATACACCATGTGCAGCGGCTGTAAGTGCGGTGCGCCGTGAACTTGGAACAAAGTGGATGTGCTATGTCATTGTGTTCCAGTGTGTGATTGCTTGGATCGTAGCTTTTATCGTAAAGCTGGCTTTAGGCATGTTGCTGTAAGTGGGAAAAATGAGAGATCAGAATCATCTGGTCTCTTTTTTATTTTATGATATGATGAGAGGAAGGAGGCGGTTGTGAGATGAAGCGTTTAGGAGTTGGACAATCTTTGCAGGATATTGTACATGAAAAGCCTATCGTCATTATTGAAATTGGCAGCATTCGCTGTTGTGCCTGTTCGGCAATCAGTCAGAAGTTGGAGGCGCATTTTAAAGAGGACGAGATGGTTGTTTGCTATAGCGTATCTTTGGAAGCACAGCCGGAGATTGCGGCTGACATGGGCATTTACAGTGCGCCGGCTGTTTTGGTGTATGTTGAAGGTCAGCTGACGATTCGTGAAGCTGGTGTTATGAGCGTGGAAGATATTTTTGCGCGCGTGGCACGTTATCGTGCATTGTTGGATGAGGCATAAAAGGACAGATAAAGTGAAAGCAGAAAAAAGATTGGAAGAATAGTCAATAGCTGTCGTTTATTATGGAAAATTAATACAAAAAAGACTCTTCGAAAGGGATTCGAAGAGTCTTTTTTGTATTAATTCATTTCGAAAATAAAGCGATCGCTGCGGTAAACAGTACGCGCCACTTCGACGATGGTTCCGCTTGGTTGGTCAATACATTTGCAGGTGAGCACCAGACAGGATGCATATCCCTGGAGATCAAGCAAAGCGCGTTCTTTTTTGCTTGGAGCTGAAACCGTGATTTGTATGTCGGTGGTTTTCAGGTTGTTGTAATTGTGAGTATGGAGATATTCGTAGATGGAGGTAATGCTTTTTCCATCTTCGGAAATTGTTGGAAAAAGATTTTGTGGCAGATAGCTGATATGAATGGCAGCAGGCTCGCCGTCAATGATGCGCAGACGACTAATCTTGTAAACGGGTTCTTCATAGTTGATATCAAGCATGTTGTGAATCAGTGATCCACCGCTGATTTCTTTACAACCAATGTTTTCGGTATGATAGTCCAACGACATGGCTGCCATTTTCTGTGAAAAACTTTCATCGTTCATGGCTAGTCGAATGCGTTTGCGTTTGCCGGAGAAGAAACTTCCATAGCCCTGCATAGAATAGATGTAGCCCATCTCTTTCAAGCGTTCGTACGCTTTGCGAATTTCTGACCGGGGCACTTGAAAACGAACAGCCATTTTATTTTCACTTGGCATTTTTTCATCTTTTACGTACTTGTTATGCTGGAATTCTTTGATCAGCACATCGACGATGGCTTCCCAGTTCCATTTTTTTGTCATAGAATCTCCCTTTTCTATTTCAGTATTTTCCGTATTGATTATAACAAAGGGAAAAGGGATGGAAAAGATGAAATCCGAGGTTTTACATAGGTTTAACATGGTTAAGTTGGCAACTTAAAATTTCCACGTTAATATGATGAACGTACTAAGGAGAAAGAAAAGAACGGAGGATTTCAGAAGAATGAACAGACGAGAATGGTCAGCAATACTGGCCGCTGCGTCGACGGATGATGTCAAACGCATCGCTCAGACGATTCAAGATCACTATGAAATAAAAATTTTAAAAGAACCGCAAAAGACCTTGGTGATGGTAAAGGTGCGAGAGTCGGTTCAAAAGTCGTTATTTTATCTCGGCGAAGTCTTGGCGACCGAATGTATGGTTGTTGTGGATGGGACAAAAGGTGCCAGTGTAATGGCCGGCGATGATTTTGAAAAGTGCATGGCAGCAGCAGTGATTGATGGTTTTCTTAACAAGCCAGAGGATGCAGGGAAACAAGCACTGATGGATGAAATTGCTGCGCTGGGAGAAGCACAACGTAAGGCGCGTGAAGTGCTCAATCGTGAGCTGCGCCGTTCGCAGGTGCATTTCAACGTGATGGGAGAATGAGCATGCAGGAAAAGTTAGAAACGGTTTATCAGTTTGACATGGTTCATGATGGGCAACATGTGTTTCGTGAATTGTTGCAGGCCATGGCCAATCCAGGACAGATTCGTGATATCAACAAAGAGGCATCTGCTTTTGCCGGGGATCAACGTGCCATGTTGGCACTTGGCTGCACGTTGTTGGATAACGAAGAAAAAATGTATATAGAAAAGAATCCGCGCCTTGCTGAAGCGCTGCACAGTTTGACATTGTGCCGTGAAAGCGCGCTGGAAGAGGCGGACTTTGTATTTCTATCTTCTGAAATGAATTTTGGATCCTTGGAGCAGGTGTTCCGTCATGTAAAACATGGAACGTATGCGGATCCGCATGATTCTGCAACCATCGTTCTTTTTACGAATGATATGGATGGCGATGAAGTAATGACTCTTCAGGGACCAGGCGTTGATGGCGAACGGTCATTGATGATTGCTTCCTACGTAAAGCAAGTGGTACAGTTGCTGAATCGTCAACAAATTGAATATCCGCTGGGAATCGATTTGGTTTTCTGTGATCCAAAGGGACAGCTTTTAGCTGTTCCACGTTTGATCAAAGCTGATGCTGAGGAGGTGCGATAATGGCATACGTTGCAGTGACAGGTGGTAAAGAAGCCATCGAACAGTCGTTGAATCTCTTGAAAATTTTCCGAGAAAGCGGAGAAGACATCAGCATCACCTGCATTAAAGAAAATATGGGATTATTGATCGATAAAATTATGAGTGAAGCGGGTTTTTATTCTCGTGAGTATGCTGCGCTGGCGCTCAAACAATGCGAAGGAAGCGTGGAAGAAGCCGTATTCTTGCTGCGTGCTTATCGTTCGACTTTGCCTCGTGATTATTATTCCACAACGGTGGACACTGGTGAGATGCGATTGATTCGACGCATTTCAGCAGCTTTTAAGGACATTCCTGGTGGGCAAATTTTAGGACCAACATATGATTATTCTCATCGTTTGTTGGATTTTTCTTTGATGGATGGAGAAACAGAGAAACCAGAGGTCTCAGTTACTGAAGCCGATGAGAATCTGGATGGCTCCGACATCTATTGTGGACGAGTGACCGATCTTTTGCGGGCTGAGGGCGTTATGGAAAAGGTTGAGCAGGACGACACAGAGCCATTTGATGTGACAAGTAATCTGTTGACCTTCCCTGCCCCACGCAGTGCTCGTTTGCAGACCTTTGCACGCAGCGATGCTGGTTTTCTTGGTGGTGTGGCATACAGTTCTATGAGAGGTTATGGAGCGGTTCATCCTACTGTTGCAGAATTGCGCTGTGGCTATCTTGAAGTATGTGTGCCGTATGCATTAAATGAGGAAGAAGAGCTTTGCATTGGTGAAATTCTTGTGACTGAAGTAGAAGCTCTGGTACCATCGCATACAGAAACGGATGATGATTTTGACCAGATGACCTTATCTGGTGGTTATGGGCTGATTTTTGGTCGCAACGAAAACAAAGCCATTGCTATGGCAATTGCTGATGCAAGCTTGGAAACGACAGGCGACAGTCCGTCTCAGGACGAAGAATTTGTGCTGACGCACGGTGATTGTCTGGAAATGAGTGGGTTTATTTCTCATCTAAAATTACCACATTATGTTACTTTCCAGTCAAGTTTGGACCGTGTCCGCGCAAAAGGAGGACAGCAATGATCGATCAAAAGCATTATAATTTTGCCTTTCTTGATGAAGGGTCAAAACGTGAGATTCGCCGCAGTATTTTAAAAGCGGTGGCTATTCCAGGCTATCAAGTTCCATTTGGGTCACGTGAGCTGCCAATTGGGCGTGGCTGGGGGACGGGTGGTATTCAGATCACCTTGTCCATCATTGGTAAGGAAGATGTGCTCAAAGTCATCGACCAGGGCAATGATGATAGTGTCAATGCGGTGAACATTAAGAAATTGGTGGGGGAATGCACCGATGTGGCAATAACCACCGATTCAGAAAAAGCGACCATTATTCAAAGCCGTCATCGTATTCCTGAAATACCAATGCGTAACGATCAGATTCTTGTGCTGCAGGTGCCAACGCCAGAGCCACTGCGTATTGTAGAACCTAAAGAATCTGTGACGAAGCAGATGCATGCTGAAGCAGAATACAGCGGCATGTGGCTCTCATTGTTTGAAGATTTGACACAATATGGAAAAATCAGTATCAGCTCTGAATATCCAACCATGGTGGAAGATCGTTATGTAATGAATCCAAGTCCGATTCCACGCTATGATAACTGGAAACTCAACGATAGTGATACCTTGTATCTGTTTGGGGCTGGTCGTGAAAAGAAAATTTACGCGGTGCCGCCGCACACCAAGGTTGTGTCCATGTGCTTTGACGACGTTCCATTTCAAACAGAAGATTTTTCTGGCAAACACTGTCGCTTGTGCGGAGCTACCGATGTGTATCTGGATGAGCTGGTGGATGAAACGACTGGTGAAAAGGTGTACGAGTGCAATGATTCTGGCTTTTGCCGGGCACGACGCGAACGTCAGCAGCGTGAGCGTATGAAGGAAGAAGGAGAGGCGTAAGATGGAGCAACCAATTCTCAGATTGGATCATTTGGTAGTGCGTTATGGTAAGACCTGTGAATATTGCAGAAATGGTGGAAAGCTGGAAAAAAACACCTGCCCACATTGTAAGACAGTTTGGGCCTGCAATGATGTTAGCATCCAATTATACGAAGGTGAAATTCTTGGAATTGTTGGTGAATCGGGATCAGGTAAATCGACCTTGATGAAAAGCTTATACTTCGATTTTCCAATTACGTCTGGAGCGGGGTATCTGCAAAGCTTTGCCAACGGCGAAGAGAACATCTTTACGCAGAGCCTGCAGCAGAAGAAGTACATTCGCGATCACATGATGGGCATGGTGTATCAGAATCCGATGTTGGGCTTGCGAATGGATTATTCCAGCGCGGGGAACATTGCTGAAAAACTTATCGCAGCTGGGTCTCGTGATTTTGCGGCAATGAATGATCGTGTCGCGGAATTGTTGGATGCTGTGGAGATTCTTCAGACACGAAAAAAAGAGCCGCCAAAGAATTTCAGTGGTGGCATGCAGCAGCGTGTACAGATATCTAAGGCGCTGGCAAATAACCCTTCAGTCTTACTGCTCGATGAAGTGACAACTGGATTGGACTTATCGGTTCAAGCGCGCGTGTTGGAATTGATTCGTACCATCCGTCAGGCGTTTAATATTTCTATTATGCTTGTTTCTCATGATTTAGCGGTTATTCGTATGTTGGCCGATCGCACCATAGTGATGCTTGACGGACGTATTATTGAACAAGGCCTGACGGATCAGATTTTGGATGACCCACAGGCGCCATACACCCAGCAGCTGGTGCATTCGCTGCTGTAAAAGGAGGAACGCATGTTGACAATATTAAGAAATGCAACCATTGTTTTGCCAAACGACGTGGTTGAAGGATATTCTCTCATCATTGACGGACAAACCATTAAAGCCATTTGCCCAGACGAAGAAGCTGGCGCTTATGAAGGTCGTGTGGTGGATGTTGCCGGAAAAATTGTTATGCCTGGCATGATCGATATTCATTCGGATATGATTGAAAACTTTATTCAACCACGCAGCACTGCCATTATGGACTTTGAAATGGGTCTGCGTGAAGCTGAGCGTGTGCTGGCAGAATGCGGCATTACGACCATGTTCCACTCCATCTCCATGTATCGCGATGGTACTTGGGATGTTAAAGAAATTCGTCAAGCACCTCAGGTGAAGAAACTGGCAGCGTTGGTGGATCGTTATCAGCATGGCAGACGCCTGATTCGCCATCGTTATCATTTGCGTTATGAGATCGATAATCTGGCTTGCTACGATGATGTCATGCAAATGATGGAGGCGGGCTATGTGGACCTCCTTTCCTTTATGGATCATACACCAGGACAGGGACAGTATAAGAACTTGGAGATTTACCGCAAGCACCAACCCAATGAAGGCAGAGATTTGTCGGAAGATGCTTTTGCTGCATTGGTTGAACAGGAAATGCATAAAGAAATGGTCTCTTTTGAAGATCTGCAGAAACTGGCGGACGTTGCTCATGCACATGGCATTGCCATTGCTAGTCATGATGACGATACGGTAGAAAAACTGGCAGTTAACCAGGAACTAGGAGTTAAAATCAGCGAATTCCCAATTACGCTTGAAGTGGCAAAAGAAGCTTGCAAGCAGGGGCTGATGACAGTGATGGGTGCACCAAACATTCTGCTTGGCGGTTCCCATTCAGGTAATCTTTCGGCATTGGATGCCATTCGTGAGGATGCGGCCAGTGTATTGGTTTCAGATTACTATCCTCAGGCCTTGTTGCATGCAATCTTTTGGCTTCATCGCGAAGCAGGACTGCCATTGTGGCAAGCCGCGCAGTATGTGACCATTAATCCGGCAGTCGCCGTTGGTATGGATGATCGCATTGGTTCTCTTGAAGTGGGAAAAGCTGCCGATTTGCTGGTGGTTGATGCCAGTGGAGCAATGCCGTTGCTGGAACAGGTATACGTTGCTGGTCGATGTATGCTTAATTACAGCTATCGTGATGAGGATTAAAAGGATACAGTAAACATGGAGAAAATATTAGAGATTAAAAATTTATCCAAGCAATTCTATTTGCATGAACAGCAACAGGAAATAAAAAGCTGTCATAATATTTCCTTTGATTTGGATAAAGGCGGTTTTATTGGGATTGTTGGTACGTCGGGTGCAGGAAAATCGACCATTCTTCGTTGCATATACCGCACTTATCTGGCAAGCAGTGGCAGTGTTTTATACGACTCTCTTTCCTATGGCAAGCTTGATTTGGTTACTGCTAGTGAACGTCAAATCATCCACTTGCGCAAGGTGGAAATCGGTTATGTCTCACAGTTTTTAACGATTCTGCCACGCACTACAGCCAAACAGCATGTAATTAATGGCGCGTTGGATGCAGGCTTTAGTTATGAGGAATCGGAACGTAAGGCAGAAGAAATGCTTCGCTATTTTAAGCTCAACGAAAGCCTTTGGGGAATCTATCCCAACACTTTTTCCGGCGGTGAAAAACTTCGCTTAAACTTGGCTCATGCCATGGTGAAAGCGCCACGTCTGTTGCTGTTGGATGAGCCAACTGCTTCGTTGGATAACAGCACCAAGATTCTTGTAAAAGAATTACTGCTGAAACTCAAAAATGAAGGGACCTCCATGATTGGGATTTTCCACGATTTGGAATTTATGGAAGGTTTGTGTGATCATGTTTATAACATTTCTGCTGGATCGTTCTTGAATAGTCAGGAGGCGAGGCAGGCATGAGGGCTGATCTGCACGTGCACACAGCTGTTTCAGATTGCAGCATGACGGCAGAAGCCATCATTGCTGAAGCGAAAACTCGCGGCATCACCCATCTTGCTTTTACGGATCATGATACAACAGAATGTGCCTGGGAAAACAAAAGCTTAGCAGAAGAAGCGGGGCTTTTGGCAGTAACTGGCGTGGAAATGTCTGCTTACGATTATGAAAATGGCAAAAAAATGCACATTCTAGGGTATGGCTACACACGCAGGGAACATATTGAAGCCATCGGCCAGGAGACATTGAGAAAACGCCATGCCAATTGTTTAAAGCAAATTGATATTCTTAACTCTTTAGGTTACAAAGTACCTATCGAGGAAATTCTCAAGCTGGCAGGACGTTGTATTTATAAGCAGCACATTCTTGACTATTTGCTGCAAAGTGGTCAAACCGAAGCCCTATTTGGCGACGTGTACCGACATATATTTAAGAATGGTGGACCTTGTGATTTTGACATCGCCTATCCGGCAGCAGAGGATGCCATTCGTGCCATCAAAGCAGATGGAGGTACAGCGGTGTTGGCCCATCCAGGCCAAATGAACAACTATGATGCTATTCCGCGGCTTATTGCCGTAGGTTTAGATGGCATAGAAGTTAATCATCCTTCACATACAGAGGAAGATAAGAAAAAAGCGACGGAATTTGCACGCCGAAACGGCTTGATCATGACCGGAGGCAGCGATTTTCATGGACGCTACGAAAAAACGGCGACGACACTTGGTGCTTTTCCAAGCCCTGAATCATGTCGCACTCTGTTTGAATGAGGATGGATCAGATATAACGACAGGATCATTGAAAGAAAAATGGAGGAAATGAAGAATGAACAAGAAATTAGTTGCTCTTGCGATGACCGCGATCCTTGCAATGGGGTCTTTGACCGGATGCGTAACCACTCAGGACGGTGCAGAATCCTCAGCAAGTGCTGAATCTGAAGAAGATAATGTTCTGAATGTGTATACGGCGCTGGAAGATGAGCAGGTTACTGATTATCTCGAAGAATTCAAAGAACTATATCCAGATGTAACGGTGAATGTAACTCGTGAATCCACCGGGGTTATTACTTCACGCTTGTTGGCTGAAAAAGATAATCCTGTGGCTGATGTTGTTTGGGGCCTCTCGGCAACCAGTCTCCTGCAGCTGAAACAAGAAGGAATGCTTGAACCGTATGCACCAGAAGGGGTTGACCGCATTCTGCCAGAATTTAAGGACACCGATGAAACGCCATCCTGGGTTGGGATCGACGCTTGGGAAACAGCATGGATTGTTAACAAGGAAGTGCTAAAAGAACACGGCATTGATGAAGTGCCAACGTCCTATCAGGATTTATTGGATCCAAAATATGAAGGACTTATTGCGATGTCAAACCCAGCGTCATCTGGCACTGGCCTTTTGACGGTGAACGGTATTCTTTCACTGTATGGTGAAGAAAAAGGCTGGAACTATCTCGATGAACTTGACAAGAATGTTGCTGTTTATATGCATTCTGGCAGTCAGCCAGCAAAAGAAACGGCCGCTGGCGAATATGGGATCGGTATTTCTTTCGGCTATCGCTGCCTGCAGTCTGCAGAAGAAGTTGGC
>ERZ1034920.1199-NODE-1199-length-17348-cov-5.596079_pt1 | contig 17348 bp, 11 predicted proteins | sample MGYA00520688_ERZ1034920 | MGnify/ENA primary metagenome ERZ1034920 (study PRJEB33766, sample SAMN09781785) | gut metagenome | biome: gut microbiome | host: Homo sapiens | place: Madagascar | study: EMG produced TPA metagenomics assembly of the PRJNA485056 data...
GGGTGTATAAGTCCATTATTCGGTAATCTCCTTTGCGTAAATATCAAAGTTGCTAGTTATATACATTTTACGCTTTTTGTCGTATTTCATCGTCTGAATAGTGATAAATTCTATGCCGAAGGCAACGTCATTGTTTATGCTTCGGTGTCCGTCGAAACAATATTGTTTGTCTTTTGAAAGATATTGTTCGGTGTCTTCAATAGACGATTGAGCGATTGTTACGAACGATACCGAGTTCAATTTTTCGTCTTTTTCGATATCTCTATATCCGAGTAAGGTCATTCTGTTTTTAATTTGCTCGCGGTCGGCGAGTTTTACAACTTGTGTCAATTGTTCGTAGTTCATTTGGTTTTCCCATTTGTTTGCTGTTCTTCAAGCCTTATAATTTGTATTTTTAATTATAACGGCTGTTTGCCGTAAAGTCAAGTGTTATATGCCTTGTAGGCATGTTTCACTTACGTTCAACATTACAAGAATAAAGTGTCATTCTGAGGCTCTGCCGAGGGGACTTCGCAAGTTTGCTCAGGATGGCAGATTAAAAAGGTGTCATTCTGTCAATACCTTCGTTAAATAACCCTTGCAAGCAAGTTATTTAACTTGCCATTGACAACATGACAAGATTGATTGTGTGCTGTCATGACGGGGCGGGGCGACAATGAAGAAAAATAAAAAATTTGTGAAAAGACGTTAAATTCGTTTGACATTAAGTTTTCCGTTCGCTATAATGTAGTTGCATATAGGCGAATGCTTATACCGAAAAATGAATATCGGCAAACCCGTTGCGAGGCGGGGACGCAAAGCCAAGGAACTTTTTATTTAATAATAGGAAAGTGCGCCCGGTTGCAATTTGTACTTAAATAGGTACGTTTTGCAATCGGGTTTTTCTTTTTCCGACGATAAATATAAAGTCCGCCCGGTTGCAATTATCAATCTGTGCAAATATGCGCATAGAGCGATTATTGCAACTTTTTTCGTTTTAAGGGGGAGGGTAATGAGCCTGATGAAATTAAAAATTTTTTATGGAGGTTCTCAAAATGAGACAAACACAAAACGCGTCTAAAAAAGACAACAGAAAATCGATTCTCGTAATCGGACTCTTACTGCTTCTCGTAGCGGTAATCGGCTTCGGCGGCTACACCTTGTCGAAATACGTTACCAAGAAATCGGTAAAAGACAACAAAGCGCAGGTTGCCAAATGGGGTTTCACCATTGATGCTAAAGCGACCGACTTGTTTGGTAAAAATTACAAAGCAGGTGTAGTTACGACCGATACTTCCGACAAAGCGACCCTTTCTGCTTCTGCTGCTGGGGATTACAATATTGTCGCTCCCGGTCATAGTGGTTCGATGACATTTTCAATTGCTGGTACCGCTGAAGTTAAGGCTGAGGTTTCATTCAATCTTGATGTTGTTCATGATGTTTCTCTTGTCTACAAAATTGGTGAAGGTGAAAATACTACCTATTCTCCTGTAAAATGGACGCTTAAGAAAGGTACGACTGTCGTTGTAGATGGTAAAACTCTTGCTGATGTAAAATCAGAATTAGAAAAGAATCAAAAGCAAACTTACAATGCGAATGACACGGCGATCAACGAAACTTATACTCTTAGTTGGGAATGGAAGTACTATGTTGACGATAATACCGATTTGCTTGATACATATCTTGCAGCCGAAGCAGGCAAGGCTGAATTACCCACGAATTATACCAAAGTTTCTGTAGATAAGAATATCGAATTCTCTCTTACGATTTCGATAGCACAGGTCAACCCCGCTGCTTAATATATAAAGCAAAAAAATAAAAATCGAACGGCAAGCAATCCGTTCGGAGTCGTATAAATGAAAGCAAACACGCAATTCACAAAAGACCCTGTTATGGGGTATATAAGACCCATGTCGGGGGCAAGAAAAGTCGTCGATAACGACGGCGCGCTTTTGTGTTTTCTGCGTATGGATAAGTTGTACGACTTAAATCACGTTTGTTTCGCCTCGTGCAGACGCGTCGACAAAGCCGAACAAGCAGGCAATGCCGACGCGTTCGTAACGGACGGAAAGTATTTGTATAAAAGGGGAGTCGTAGTAGGCAAGTTAAAATTCGATAATACGTATCTGAAAATACTTGCTCTTCTGTTGATATTTGCGCTCGCCGTAACTTCTCTCGTAGTAGTAACTCACGAGAAAAAAGAGCCGATTGTTCCTAACTTTTCGGTATACGATACCGACGGGGAATGGGTCGAAGGCGGCGAAGTAAAAATATTCGGCAACAGAAAAATCAAACCGGGTGATTCGGGGTCGTATATGTTTATCGTAAACAATCCGCACTCCGTAGATCTCTATTGCATTATAAGATTTACCGTAAACTACGAAAACAAAGAATCGTTACCGCCCGTAAGGTATCAGGTTAAATCCGAGGGGCAAACCCTTAAACTTTCGGAAATCGAAAACGGATTTGCGGTATACGATCTGACGATAAGCAAAAAAAATTCGCGTTCGTTCACGCTGGAATGGCAATGGTTATTCGAAGGCGGCGACGATACGCAAGATACGTTGGCAGGAATAGCAGGAAGCAAGTATTCGATAAAGATAGAGATTGCCGCCGAAGAGGCGTAATACCTTTGTCTATAAAGAAAATTACGTCATCGCGAGCGTAGCGTGGCGATCCCCGCAATAGAAGTCGGAGCGGCTCATATAGGCTGACGTACTCCAATCTTCGGGGTTGCCGCGGTCGCGGTGCTCCCTCGCAAAGACAACATAAAGCACGTCATCGCGAGCGTAGCGTGGCGATCTCCGCAATAAACGACGGAGCGGCTACATTATCGCCCGCACTCCAATCTTCGGGATTGCCGCGGTCGCGGTGCTCCCTCGCAATGACGGTTGCGCCACGCTACGCTCGCGATGACGAGTGGTAATACGACGACTACAAAAAAGGAGAACGAGTATGGAAAAAACTGAAAAGAAAAAAATATCGTTTTCGGGAGTTGTCGCTCTCGCCGTTAAAATCGTTCTCGGAGCGTTGGTTGCGCTTCTCGTATTCGTTGCGGCAAACCTCGCTTACGATAAATACGTCAAAAAATCGGCTATTCCGTCGGTATTCGGTAAGTCGGTTCTCGTAATCGCAACTCCGTCAATGTCGGGGTCGATAGACGCGGGCGACGCGATAATAATCGAAAAGAGCAACTCTTATAAAAAAGGCGACGTGGTAACTTACTTCCCCGCGGCGGAAGCAACTTCGGTAACGCACAGAATCGTCAGGATAGAAGGCGATAAATACTATACGAAAGGCGACGCCAACGAGAGCGAAGACCCCGATCCCGTGTTCAAAAATCAGATCGCGGGTAAGGTCGTGGGCAGGATACCCAAACTCGGAATTATCATAGAATGGCTTCGTACCTGGCAGGGGATAGCCTTTCTCGTGGCGATAGGCGCGGTTATAGTCGCGCTGTTCATGGTCGCCGGCGGCTCGAACGAAGAGGAAGAAGACGACGGCTTACTCGACCCGAACCATATAACGGGGGTAGGGCATGACGAATAAAAAGGCGAAAAGAATTCCGTTTTTATCGCTCATACTCGCGCTCGTATTGTTGATTCTGGCAATCGGAGGAACGGCTACTTTTTCAAAATTTTACGGCGGTTATAAAAATAAAAACGACGCCGTGAAGATTGCCGACGCGGTTGCGAAAATCGAAGTCAATTCGGTATGGATAACGCCTGCGCAAGGTGTTTCGACGTCGGTAAAATTCGATATAAATTCGGATTCGGTTACGGTCAACGACGTAGAGCCCGAAGACGAAATAGCATATTATTTCACCGTAAACGGCGTCGACGGGAAGCGAATAAACGAAGTTACGATGAACATAACTCTGTCGATTGGTATAAGGCTCGAAACCATATCTTCGGACAGTACGGTAAAGAAGTATTATTTCGAGGGCTGGCGCGATTATACCGAAAAGAACGGTATACAATCAAACGACGTAAGATATTGCGCGTATCTCGAAGTTTTTCACGGAGCAAGAGGCGAAAGCGAAACTCAGATTCCGCAGCCGCAGACCGCGACTACCGTAGTGGATTTTACCGGTAAATCGCTTGCGGTGATAAAAAACGAAGACGGTTCGATAGTAAATAAAACCGGCATGGTAATGAACGCGGACGACGAAAACAAGGAGTATGCGTACCATATAAAATTCAAACTTCCCAAACAGAGTTCCGAAACGGAAAAATACGCGGGCGCAACGGTTTATTTCGATATAAGCGCTCTTGCGGAACAAATTCGGAAGTAAAAAACAAAAATAAATTTATTTTTGCGGAGGCAATAAGATGCGTAAAAGCGTCGGTAAAAAGTTAATATTCCTTTTTGCGGCGCTGTGCGTACTTATTGCCTTTGCCTGCGTATCTGTGTCGAAGTTCGTGCTTACCGACAAAAAGGAACTTGTCGGTAAGTATACGGATTTCGTTCTTTCGCACGACGGCGACGGTCAGACCGCGGTAATTGCGTCAAATAGAAACGACGACGGGACGACGAGTTATACGGGCTATATAGCGGTTACGGTTGCGAATTTCACAGATGAAAAGGTTTCTAAACGAGACGTAAGGTTTTCGATGCGCGCGCCTACGACCGCCGAAATCGATAAAAAAGAAGTCAAAGACGCATGGGGATATTCGCACGCCGTTTCGGGGGAAAGCGGCAACTACGAAGTTGCAATAGTAGACCGGAGCGACAATCCCGTCGGCGCGAACAGCGAGGTTACGTACCTTGCCGCGGGCAGAAAAAACACAAGTTCGCTGTTGCTTAAAATAAGGCGAAAGTCGTCTGCTTCGGCTATGGACGACGAAAAATCCGAACGGCTTTCGATAATTCTTCAGACGAGCATACCTTACATAGATTTACAGGTGTTTACGATTAACGCGACTACGGCGAGATTGTCCGTAGGCGTAACTTCGGATACGTATAACGGATACGTAAGGGAAATAGTAAACCTGAAATCTGCCGTGGATTTTGTGAGAAATTCGGAACCTACGGGAAAATCATACCTTGCCACGGTGGAGTTTACTCTGTCGGGCGACGTCGTTTTCGACGCGCTTTTGTACGAGGAAACCTACGGCGGCAAGCCCGCATACGATCAGGCAACCCGCAAGGTTGTTATTATTATGCGCGCGGGCGCGGACGTAAATCTGTACTTTTACACCGGCGGGAGTTGCGAAGTTACCGTTACCGCGACGATAGACGATAAAGACTCGCCGGGCGAAGAAAGAATTTCCGGCGTGGACGAAACGACGAAAATAGTATTTTCGAAATAAAGGAGGGCGACAAAATGAAAAAATTCGATATTAAAAAATTTGCGATAGTAACTTTGCTCGTGGCGATCGCTCTCACTTCCGTGCTTGCCATGCTGTTCGGCGCGAAAAAAACTTATTCGGCTTACGCGAACGTTTACGTCCCCGACGGCGACGACGTTACCGTCTACGTGAGCGGCAACGACGTCAAAAAATCGGAAGACGGCAAAAATTACGTCGTGAACGTAAATTCGACGGTTACGGTTACGGTTATAAACGAGAAAAAACTTTTCAAGAGCATGACGATAGGGGATGCGAACGGGAGTACGACTTACGTCGAACCCGTCGCGGAAGTAACCGTTCCGGAAAGCGGCGAACTGAAAATAACGGTGGAAACCGAACAGCCGTACGCGGACGACTTGGGTAAATATTTCGGCAACCCCTATACTCTGACAAAAGAGGCGGAAGTTCTTGCTCTCGGCAGAATACTTGCGGGAACCGCGACCGGAGAAGATTTCGGGCTGCTCGGCGCGGAAGATAAAACCGCCGAAGAAATATCGCACGCGTATTTCCGCTTAGGCACTAACTTGTTTATCGGCTCCGACGAGTTTTTCGGAATCGGTTTCAGGGGTGGTTATCCCTTCTCGGGATGCTTCGATTTCAACGGATATACCGCTACGATAAACCTTGTAAGGACTACTCACGTCTTTTCGGAATTCGCTTATTCGGATGACGGAACGCATATCGCCGATTACGGTTTTTTCGCATATGCCTATGGCGACGGAAAATCGCCGTGTCTTATGCGTAACGTCAAAGTTCAGGGATTTATCGGGCTTAATTCGATGGGAGACACCGAAATCATAGACCATAGAGATCACATCAACGCCGGCGGGATTGCGGGTACGGCAGGTAAAAATATCGTTTTCGACGGTTTAGAGTCTACGGTAGCCGTCAGCGCACAGACGAGATTTTCGGACCTTTACATGGGCGGACTTTTCGGTATATGTTCTTCGTCGGTCGAAGCCTGGTGCGACGCGTCGTACGACGGCGCGTTCAACGACGTTTCGGCGGTTACTTACGGCGAAAATGCCGACGCGATAGCGGGCGCTTTTGCGGGTGTATTGCATAACGCAGGCGTCAACGGAATTACGATAGACGGCGAAAAATCGCTTGTTCTTGCTAATGCTCTCGGCAACGTTTCAGGGTCGGCTATAGCGGGCGGATTCGTAGGCGTTATCGAACTTGGCGCACATACTCATAAAGAAATAAGCGATCCGCGCCCGATTGTAATAAAGAACGTAACTATCGTGGCAGAACGCGATTATTCGGTAAGTGCGGTTATAGACAACGGCGATTCGGCAGGGAAAGCCTTAATCGATCCCGACGATTATGAAACGAATTCCTCCGCGGCGGTTGCGGGAGGAATCGTAGGTATAATCAACCGCGACGCGACCATTACCGATTCTTCGATAAAAGCGGAGTTCTCGGATATCTATTTCAGACGTGAAACTTCCGTTCAAGACGAAGGTTCGGGCAGCGGCAGACTTTTCGTAAGGGCAAGCACGCAGGACGCTTCCTCTTCGGGCGCGGTATACGCGGGCGGAGCGGTAGGCTTTATTTACAGCGACGGCGCGGATTATATTACGCGTAGTTTCCCCGACGGGGGCAAAACGGAATATATCTTCGAATGTCCCGTAGACATCTCGGCTACGCAGAACGGCGTAGGTCCTGCTTACGCGGGCGGCGTGTTCGGTTATAACTGCTTTAACTTCGAATCCGCGCAGGGCGACGAACTTAAAATCGCCGTAACCGACCCCAAATACGATTACTCGGTAACCGCAACGCAATCGACTTCTTCTACTTCGGTAAACGATTCGGACGGTAAAAACGTATTCTATAACGTATGCGCGGGCGGCTATACTTCGAGGCTTAATATAGGCTATACGATAGGCAAAGGCACTTTCTATATAAATAACGGGCATATTTCCGCTTATCGCGAAGTAGGTTCTACCGCCGTCGGCGACGTAAACGCGGGCGGTTTCGCGGGCAGACTGTTAAGTTGTAAAAGCGCGATTAAAAGCCTTGAAAGTTACGTACGCAGTCCTTCGCAGAGCGGTTCGATTAAAGATCTTACCGTATATCACTCGGATAACTCTCACGTCGAAGCGGCGTGCTACTCTTTCTCTTCGATAAACAACGGAAAAGACAACGTACTCGGCAACAACGTGTGCGCGGGCGGAGCGATAGGGTATATAGTTGGATATAAAGAGATAAACAACGTTTCGGTCAAGTACGATTCGACTACTCCGAACGTAGGAGCATCCGCCGCGTATTTCGTTTACGGCGCGCAGAACGCAACCAACAAAACCGACGATAAAGACCTTAAAAGCGAAGGTTTCGTCGGCGGATTGTTCGGCTTGACGGTTGATACCTATATCACCGACGTTTCGATTATAGGTTCTAAGGCAGAAAACGCGATAGTTTACTTCGAATCGGCAAACTCGCCCAACACGGCGAGCGTCGGTGGGCTTATCGGCGCGTACTGGAAACAATCCGTGTCGGCTGCGCTCACTTTAAGCGGAGCGACCGTCCAAAACGTACACGTTGCGGGCAAGGCTTACAGCGAAAAGCAGACGGGCGACGATACTTACGATCTCTACGTCGGCGGCGCGATAGGCGTTCTTGCAAATGCGGGCAGTTATTCTACTAATATGAAGAATATAAAAGTCGATAACTGCGTGGTAGACGCGATAGGCGAAAAGCAGATGCTTACTTACGCGGGCGGCATAGCCGCGGGTATATGGTGGGCTTCGTCGACTTCGATAGATACGGCAACCGTTACGAACAGTTCGATAACCGCTTCGAGTATAACCGCGAAAGCCTACGCTGGCGGCGTTGCGGGTCTTATGCAAAACGCAAACGCCAACGCGTGCGCGGTAATCGACACCGAAGTAAAAGCGACTTCCGAGCAGAACTCCGCGTATAGCGCGGGTATCGCGGCTCGTCTTAAAACGAGTTGCCCGATAAGTTCGGCTTATTCCAACGCGTTTTTAACCGTAAAAGGCGGCAGCAATTCTTCCGCCGTCAAAAGCGGCATAGTCGCGGAAGGAACTATGGGAACGGCGACGAATAACTACTTCGTAAGCGAAAACGCGGGCGTACCATATTCTGTCGGAAAGAACGGAACGACGGGCGGCGGGGCGATTCATCTCGTAAGTTTCGGCGTAAACGAACTCACGCTCGCGACGAATACGGAAACGGAAACCGTTTACACCTCTTACACGAGCGGCAATATTACTTTCGCAAGCAGCGACGAAAGCATAATAAAAATCGGCGCGACGACGAGCGGCGTAACGGAGATTACGGCGCAGGGCAAAAGCGGCGTTGCGTATATAAGCGCGTACGTGGAAATCAACGGAAATAAACACTTGCTCTGTTCTTATCCCGTTACGGTCGTCGAAGTCGTCGAAGACGAAGATTTCTCGCTTAACGTTACCGACGAAAAGGGCGGCAAGGTTACGGAAGCAAATTCCGACGGTTTCGTCGTTAAAAACGGAGGAACGGAAAATTCTCCGATAGAATACGTTTATTTCCGCCGCAATATCGGCAATTCGAAGACGGTTAAAGAAATAGTCGTAAAAGGTACGACGAAATATCTGCCTAAAAACCTTAAATTTTACGATCTGACGGGCGTTTTGGGCGATAACGCGGACTATTTCGAAGAAAATAACGAGGCGAATACGAAATCGGCTCAGGCTCTTGCAAGGCTTAACGCGTTGATTGATGCAAAATCGGGTCTTACGGCGTGCGCGATATCGGCGTTCAACGGCAAAGCCAACGTAAGTTACGTTTACGACGGCTCGGGCGCAGACGGCGACGCGAGAATCGCTATATCTTACTACGCCAACGACAACGTGCGCGACAACACGATAGTATGGACTGAATGTTCGTATAACGGAAAGACTTACGTTTTAGTCGTCGAATTCGTTCCGAACAAACTTCAATCGATTACGATCGAACCCGAAGACGGAACTCCGCCGCTCGACGAAAGAAAGGATACCGACGGAACTACCGTTTACGTGTATTCGCCCGGCGACGTCGTTCGTTTCAAAGCAAATCTTAACTATCGTTACGACGCGCCCCGTTCGTATATCGTCGAAACGGTCTACGAGGGTACGGGCGTAACCGAAAACGGTACGGTAAACGTTGCGGCGAATACGACTTATACCGTTACCTGCCGCGCGCTGAAAGACGATATTACGGCGATCGTCAAAATCGTTGCCGAAAACGAGATCGGCTTCAATTTTGCGTATTCGGGCGCAAGGGGGTCGTCCGATCGAAAAATGGTAAAAGATTGCGATTTTAACTTTTCGATTGCGCCTCAGTCGGGGTACGGACTCACTCCGACCGTCGAAATAACGGTTAACGGCAATACGATTGAAGGAATTTTTTCGGAAAATTCAAAAATAGCCTTCAAAATAGATGACGAAATTTTTTATTTGGAGTATAATGTAAGCAGTGATTATTCTTACGATATAGTCGTTCCCGCAGAATTTATATCTAAATTTAACGGCGCGGTCGAATTTTCGATCTCTTACGACAAAGTGTATTCGATAGTCTTTATGCCGAATTACGGTACGGACGGCGCGTTACATTTTGAAAAAAAGGTCGCTTCGGGCGTGAAGTTCTCCGATATCGATCTCACGGGTCTCGACGGTTGGACGGATGCTCGCAAGAAAGAAAGATACGGCTACGATTTCAGGGGTTATTACACCGTCTATCAGGCGGGCGACAAATCCGCTTACGGTAAGTCGTTCGAAGATATGCGGCGCGACGGCGTTTCGGCCGTCAACGGTACGATGCATTTTTACGCGCGTTGGACTTATAACGTTACGATAGAGTCCCCCGAGGGGATAGAGGTCATATCTTCGATGACTTCGTCCGTGCTTCATGACGGAATTATGATTCCCGTCGACTCGTACGTCGGTTTCGGTTTCGTAATGACGACCGGTAAACTCTGGCAAGGTACGCCGCGTTTCGACGCGTATATCCGCAACGAAGACGGTACCTTCGAAAAAATAACGGCGTTATTCGCCGAAGCCAGTCAGGAAAACGGTTACTTCGTTTCTTCGGACGTTATTGCAAAGTATAAAAGCGGGCATATCTGTATCAAGGTATACGCCGACAGCCTCGAATTCGCGGTCGGAGACGACCCGATATACGACGGCAACGCAATCTACACCGACGGCATCTATACGCTTACGTATAACGTGAATTACGGCTTGGAAGATACCTTGTCCGACGTGAAGTTCGGTTTCGACAGAGAAATGCCGACGGGTACTACTGCTCGTACGTTCTACGTTAAAGACGGCGTTACGATCTGGTCGGGCGATTATAGATTCTACGAAGCGGCAAGCGAAATTTCGGTAAGTTCGTTCACGTCTATGAAAGACGGTTCGACATTTACTTCTGCAATAAGAAGCGGCGCGACTTCGGAAAAATTCATTCTCGTGATAACTCTTCCGAATAACTCAAATTCGTTCGAAATAAACGAAGCGACCGAAGTAAAAGTAACCGTTAAGGCGTACGCCTATAACGCGGAAGTCGAAAGTTACGGTGAAGTTGCTCCAAAGGTGAAAGACAGCGCGACCGCCGAAGACGACGAAACGAAGTTCGTTCTTTATCCTGCGGTTATCCGTAGCGTTACGGTTGACGAAGTTAATAAAACTCTTACTTTCGTAGAAGACGGTACGGCGGTGTCGGAAGTCGTCGACAGGCGACACAACGGCGTGTACTATATGTGGAAGATCGAAAAGGTCCGCGGCGGCTATATGGATAGCGACGTCAGATTCGATTCGTTCGGAAACGAAGTCGTTCGCGCTACCGACGCGGTGTACTACGCGGCAACGCTTGACGAAGAGATATCGTTTGCGAATATTTCTTCGGGTTATAGAATTTCGCTTATAGAAGCAAGAAACCCGATGCAGCCTGCTCAGGCGCTCGAATTATTCCGTAAAGTTATTTGATAATTTAATAGTAAACCGTCATACAGGGTGGTTTTTCCTTACTTTGCCTGTTTTGGTTTGCGACAGCCCTGATTTCAAAATTTTGCACCTAACGATTTTGTGTTTCCCGGGGTATGAATCTATCCGTTTCTGCATCCACGGATAATTCACAGAACGAACCAAAGCGGCAAGGACTCGTTCGTTACGAGTTTCCAAAGACACCTAACAGTCGGAGCGACGAGGCGAAAAACCATCCCGTATGGCGGTTTACTTAATCAAAAAATAAATAAACACTTGCATAAATGCAGATAAGTTGATATAATAGCGGTAGACGATAACCCTCGTCCCCGCTATTTTGTTTACTATGCCGAACGTTATCGATAGCGCAGTACATAATACGCGTGTCATTCTGTCAATGCCGAGTTAAATAATTTGCTTGCAAGGATTATTTAGCGAAGGTATTCATAAGGCGATTGCAATTGAAAAACAATTGCAAAAACGACAGTTTCAAACGCGTTAGCGTTAATCGCCGAATAACAGTAGTGAAGCCCCCTCGGCAGGTCGCCCCCTCTCCCGCTTCAACGGGAGAGCATACTCCCGGAAGGGTGGTTTACCGCGGAGAAAATATAAAAAACGAATAAATAAAAATCATGGGTAAAGAAATAATCGGAATAACGAAAAATCAGATGAACGCCGAAATCGAAACTCTCGAAAAAACTTTCGATACGGTCAGAGTATTGAAAGCGGAAGAAGTCGGCGGACTTAAAAAAGACTGCACCGTAGGCGAAAACGAAAACTGTTACGAAATATGGGACAGAAATCAGGCTTGCCCCGTGTGTATAAGTTATCGCGCTCTTACCGAAAAACGGCAGTTCTGTAAGGTTGAAAAGACCAAAGCGGGCGCGTTTCAGGTTTTCGCCGATTATCGCGAAGTAGACGGCAAACCCTGCGTCGTAGAGATGATTAAGCACTTCAAAGACGACGTTATAGTCTATTTCACCGACGACGAAAGACGGATAGAAACCGCCAACGATTATTTCGAAAGAAGTTATTCGGATATCCTGTGCGAAACTTTCAATCGCCGCTATTACGAAGAGAGCCTTGCGGGCGAAAGTTTTACGGGCGGGGTCGCCATGATCGATCTCGACGATTTCAAGATATATAACGATCTTTTCGGACACGACGCGGGCGACGCGGTGCTTAAAGCGGTCGCTAAAACCATAAGAAAATGCGTTCGTTCGACGGATAAAGTCATTCGCTACGGAGGCGACGAATTTCTGATAGTCGCGGGCGGTATGACCGAAGTATCGTTCAATCGCTGTATGCGCGATATTTCCGACACGGTCAGATCTACCGTAATCGACGAATATCCCTCCATAAAACCAACGGTAAGCGTAGGCGGGGTGCTTTGCGTAAACGAAACTTTGAAAGACGCGGTCGGCAGGGCGGACGAGTTTATGTACCTTGCCAAAAAGAAAAAGGACTGCGCCGTGGGCGAGAAAGATAAAGGGGCGATAAAGTCCGCCGCGAAATTCACGCCTTCAAAAGAAACGGTGCTTATCGTGGACGATTCCGACATAAACCGCGAAATTCTCGTAAGCATACTCAAAAACGAATACGACCTTATCGAAGCCGCCGACGGCGAAGAATGTATAAATAAGTTGAACGAGTACGGAACTCGGATTTCCGCCGTTCTGCTCGACCTTATCATGCCTAATATGAACGGTTTCGACGTCCTCGACTATATGAATAAAAACGACCTGATCGGCGAAATACCCGTAATCACCATAACGGGCGACGAATCGCAGGACACCGTAAGGGTGGCTTACGAAAAGGGCGTTTCGGACTATATAACCCGTCCTTTCGACGCGAAAGTGGTATACAGACGGGTTTCCAACACGATAAAAGTCTACTCGCGGCAAAAGCGACTGATTTTCGAACTTAAAAGTCAGATGCGCGAAAAAGAAAAGAACCGCGATATGATAGTAGAAATATTGTGCAGAATAATCGAAAAACGCGGCGGTTACGTCGGCAATCACGCCTCGCACATCACCGAATTTACGCGGTTGCTGCTCGAAAAACTCGTTTCAAAGAAAAACGATTGCGATATTAAGGCGAAAGATATTTTCGTTATATCCACCGCCGCCGCGCTTCACGACCTCGGCAAAGTTCAGATCGACCGCGCGATTATAGACAAAAAGGGCAAACTCACGAATGAAGAATTCGAAATAATCAAAACCCATACGACGGCGGGCGAAGAAATGCTCATCGACCTTGCCGATTTCGAAGACGAACCGCTCGTGAATTACGCAAGGCAGATTTGCCGCTCGCACCACGAACGCTACGACGGCAAAGGTTATCCCGACGGACTTAAAGGCGACGAAATTCCGATCGCCGCGCAGGTCGTTTCGGTTTGCGACGTATACGACGCGCTTATTTCCGAACGCCCCTATAAACGGGCGTACACGCACGACGAAGCCGTAAAAATGATTAAAAACGGCGAATGCGGAGCATTCAACCCCGTGATTTTAGAGTGTTTCGACGAGTGTTCGGATAAATTCAAAGATATTATCGAACGAGAGAAAAAGGAGAAAAAAGACGATGAGTAAATCGTTTTTACGAAAAATCGCGGCGTTCGTCGCCCTTATAACGGCGGCGGTTTCGATTTCGTCCTGTTCGAAAAATAAAAGCGAAACCGACGACCGCGGCGATATGCCGAATCTCGTAATCGGTTGTGATTATTACGCCCCGTTCGTTTCGAGCGACGAAAACGGCAATTTTATCGGTCTCGACGTAGAAATCGCCAAAGAAGTCTGCAAACATATCGGTTATAACCCCGTTTTCAAACGGATAAAGTGGACGCAGAAAAAATTGATGCTCGAAAAAAAGGAAATAGATTGCGTCTGGGGATGTTTTCCGATAACGGGCAGAGCCGAAGAGTACTACTGCTCGACCCCGTATCTTAAAAGCAAACAGGTCGTAGCCGTGCCGTCCGATTCGGATATAAAACGGATAAGCGACCTCGAAAACAAAGTTCTCGGCGTGCAGGCGGCAAGCAAAATGGATGATTTTTTCACCGAATCGGCAGACGCGTTGATTCCTTCGCTTAAAAATCTGCTGTGTTTCGGCGATACGGACGGAGTTTTCGCCGCCATGCGTATAGGTTACGTTGACGCAATCGCGGGGCATGAAGCGGCTATACTCGAATATATGAAGACGAGTTCGATAACGATGAGAATTTTAGACGAAGGTATCGTCGAAGTCGAATTGGGCGTAGCGTTCGAAAAAGGCGCGGACGAAGAACTCGTGAATAAAATCAACGATACTCTCGCGTTATTGTCCAAAAACGGCTTTACGTCAAGGTTGCTTACCAAATACGGGCTCGACCCCGATTATTATCTGGCGGTGGAACGATGAATAACAGAAGTAAAGAAACAAAATACGGGCTCGTATATATCGCTTCGTTTCTGCTGGTAGGTATAATAATCGCCGTTTTCGTCGCTTTAATCGTTACTTCGGTAGATAAAAAGGCGGCGGAAAATCAGATGAACAAAGTCGCTTCGTACGTAAGAAAACAATGTCTTATCTACGAAGAGATTTCGTCCGAAGAAACCGCCAAGACGATAGTCGAAATTTCCGATAAGGCTTTCGAACTGCGCGAAAAAATCGATTATTCCGCCGAAACCGAAACGATAAAAGAAACGCTGAAAACGTTCGTCGAATCAAAAAAACTTACGGGCGTACTCGTTACCGATAAAAACGGCGATATAGTCGTAAGTTTCGTAAATTCCGCGACCGCCGACGAAGAGAAATCGTGGCAGACGCAGATAGAATCGTTCAACGACGTTTATCGGGATATAAATAAAAGTTACGTCGAAAGATTGTCCGACGGAAAGTGTTATTACGACTACGCCATGGTCGCCAGAAGCGACGGAAACGGCGCGGTGCTTTGTTACGCCCGCTATCCGATAGACGAAGTCGACGATATAAGGGTGTCTATCAAGACCCTTTTAGACGGCTACGTGTTCGATAATAACGGCGTCGTAGTCGTTACCGACGGCGAGAACGTAGTCGCTTCAAACGTCGGCAGTTACGCGGGAATATCCGCTTCCGAATGTCCCGTCGTTAAAAAAATGAGAACGATATCCGACTCTAAAATAGCCCGCGTCGACGACGGCGGCGGAACTTATTACGGAATACGCGTCAAAGGCAAAAACTTTGTCGTTTACGCCTATCTGAACGACAGCGCGGTGTTCGCAAGGCGTTCGATAATTCTGCCTTATCTCGCGCTCGTATACCTTGTAATGGCGGGTATAGTAGTTATCGTAAGGTACAGCATACTCGGCAAAAAACGTAGAGAGCAGGAGAAAAAAGACGAAGCGTACCGCATAGAAAACGAAAAACTCGCCCGCGAAGCGATAAAGGCGAACGAGGCGAAAACCGACTTCTTGCGGCGTATGAGCCACGATATAAGAACGCCCATAAACGGTATTCGCGGAATGGTTAAAATCGGCGACTACTATTACGACGACTTCGACAAACAAAAGGAGTGCAGGGATAAAATCTGGGCTACGTCCGAATACCTGCTCGATCTCGTAAACAATATTCTCGATATGAATAAACTCACCACTACCGAACCGGACTGGAAAGACGAGATTTTCGATATGACCGCGCTTTTGACCGAGGTGGCGACTTTCACGGGGATACAGGCGAAAGAGGCGGGTATAACGCAAATTAAGGAAAGGACGATAACTCACGACCATTTGTTCGGCGGTAAGGTTCAGTTAAAAAGGGTTATAACCAATATCGTCGTAAACGCGATAAAATACAATAAACCCAACGGGAAAGTAACGGTGTCGTGCGACGAAATCGGCTGCGACGATAAAAACGCGACCTTTAAGTTTATTTGCGAAGATACGGGTATCGGCATGAGCGAAGAATTTTTGCGGAAAATGTACGAACCGTTCGAGCGTGAAAACAGGGACGCCGGCAAGACTCTCGAAGGCGTCGGATTAGGACTTGCCATCGTTAAAAAAATCGTAGACAGGGCGGGTTGGAAACTTACGGTAGACAGCAAAGTCGGCGAAGGAACCACGTTTACCTTAGTCGCGACTTTCAAAACCGTAGAACCCCCGAAAAAAATCGAAACTTCACCCGAACCGGATGAAGGCGATCGCCTGAAAGGCTATAATATTCTCGTTGCCGAAGATAACGACTTAAACTATGAAATCGTCGAATTTATGCTTAAAGTCGCGGGCGCGAACGTAATAAGGGCGACCGACGGTAAAGAAGCGATAGATATTTTCGAAAAGAGTAAAGTGGGCGAAATAGACGCGGTTTTAATGGACGTAATGATGCCCGAAGTCGACGGTCTTACCGCCACGCGCGAGATAAGAAAACTCGACAGAAAAGACGCCGACGTCGTTCCGATTATTGCGATGACTGCAAGCGCGTTTGCCGACGACGTGGAAAACGCCCGTACGGCGGGTATGAACGCCCATATCGCAAAACCGATCGACGCGACGAAATTAGTAAATTGTATCGTCCGATTGATTGAAAAGTCGGGGGGGGGTAATAGATTTTGACTATTAGAGAAGTTTACGCCGAATGCGGCGGCAGTTACGACGAAACGCTTAAAAGGCTCGGCTCGGAAGAACTCGTAAACCGCCTTGCGGAGCGATTTTTGTCCGACGATAGTTTCAGTCTGCTTGAAAAGGCGTTCGAATCGGGCGACGAAGAAGCGGCTTTCAGAGCGGCGCATACGCTTAAAGGCGTAGCGAAAAATCTGGGCTTTTCCGATTTGGGCGAATCCGCTTCCGTTTTGACCGAAGTTTTAAGAAACCGTACTTTCGACGGCGCAAAGCCTGTTTTCGAAAAAGTAAAAAGCGACTACGACCGACTTACTCTCGCGATTTCTTCTTGCTTTGCCGGGTAAGGGTAAATAATCGCGTCGTTGCAAGACACCTTGCGGGTCGCGGCAATCCCGAAGCGAATTCTGACATGTCATTGCGAAGGAGCAAAGCGACTGTGGCAACCTTAGGCAGGTCGCCCCCCTTTTGTCGCTTCGCGACATTTT
>ERZ1034920.1200-NODE-1200-length-17333-cov-6.069800_pt1 | contig 17333 bp, 16 predicted proteins | sample MGYA00520688_ERZ1034920 | MGnify/ENA primary metagenome ERZ1034920 (study PRJEB33766, sample SAMN09781785) | gut metagenome | biome: gut microbiome | host: Homo sapiens | place: Madagascar | study: EMG produced TPA metagenomics assembly of the PRJNA485056 data...
GAAGGAGAACTATAATAATGAAAGAGATTAGAATTGCAATTATCGGAACAGGTATGATTTCTCACAGACACATGACAGTTATCAATAACCTGAAAAAACAGGGACAGGCACTTACTGTTGTAGCTGCAGCAGAAATCGACAAAGACAAATTGGAAGCATTCGGAAAACAGTATGGTATTCCAGAGGAAAATCTGTACCAGGATTTCCGCGAGATGCTCAAGAGAGATGACATCGACGAAGTAGAAGTTTGCGTACATAACAACCTTCATACATCAGTAGCAACAGCTGTTATGGCAGCAGGATTTGACTGCTATTCAGAGAAACCAATGTCAGCAAGCTATGCAGACGCTAAGATTCTCTATGATGCACAGAAAAAATATGGAAAGAAACTGGCTATTCAGATTAGTTCTATCTACAACCCACAGACTCGTATCGCTAAGAAAATGATCGAAGAAGGAAAACTTGGTAAAGTTTACCATGCAAGAAGTGTTGGACACAGACGTCAGGGACGTCCTGGATATGATATGCCTTTCTTCAGCAAAGACTTTATCAATCCTAAGGTTGGTGTACACGGACCACTTTTCGACCTTGGAATTTATCACCTGGCACAGATGCTCTATGTATTAGGAATGCCTGAACTTGAGAGTGTATACGGAGTACAGTCTTGTGATTACTGGACAGATGAAAGAATCGACAAGATCACAAATCGTATCGCTCCAGTAGAAGATCTTGGTGTTGGAATCGCAAGATTCAAAGGCGGTCTTTCAATGGATATCTATGAAGACTGGGCAATTCACATGGATGAAATCGGAACAAGCTTTGTTGCAGGTTCTGAAGGTGGATTGAAATTCATCGATGTAGATACAACAGGTGGCCCTCTTGCAGTTCCAGAAGGCGGACAGATTATGGGTGGCGGAATGCTTCAGAAACCAAGACTTGAGTGGTTCGGGGTTGATAAAGATGGCGTTCTCTTTGAAAATAAATTAGACTGTGCAATCGGTGACATCACAGGACAGCAGGAACTTATGCTTCATCCTGAAATGGAAATGTATAACGACAACCAGTTACAGTGGTACTCATACCTTAGAGGCGAATTGGACGACACTACAAGAATTGATTCTCCATACATTGCTATGCAGACAGCATTCTTATCAGAAGGTGTTGTACTTTCAAGCGAACTTGGACGTAGCGTAACAGCAGATGAGATCAAAGCTCTTTCTAAGTCTATTGCACTTCGTGAGCAGGAGACACCATTTGGAACAATCAAATACGATTTTGATGAGTACAAACCAGAATAATTAAATACAAAATGAAGTAATTTCATAAAGAAAAAGAGACAATAACCGTTGTCTGCCTTATGTCTGACGGGCAGGCTTCGGTTGTTGTCTCTTTTTTGCTGCTTAAAAATCCACAGTATTTTTAGAAGATATTTGTAAAATGTGAAAAAAATTAAGAAATGGGAAAGAAGAGGAGAAAAAATAAAATGCCAAAAACAAAATTTGAATCAGTTATATTTACTGCAATCACAGCGTGGATCATGGTGTATATCATGACACTGTATAATGTCGTATTATCAAGTGGAACATTTACCAATGCAACCTTTCTGGTAGCATTGAAAGGAATGTGGATAGAATTTATTATTATCTTTTTATGTGCATATTTTATATCAAGTCATGTAGCAAAATATTTTGCGTTTCGAGTTGTAAAACCGGGTGACCGTCCAATTGCGATCATTTTTGCGATTCAAGTATTTACTGTCGTATCACAGGTTGCACTTGCAAGTATTCTCGGAATGTATCATGCATATGGATTTACAAGTCAATTTATTCCGAATTATCTGATGACTTATTGTAGAAATTTTATTATGGCAATGCCGGTTCAGTTATTTCTTGCAGGACCGATTGCCAGAGCTGTGTTCCGTGCACTGTTTAGAAGAGTAAATGGTGCGGAAGAGGAAAAAGTAGAAGAAGAGCTGCGTGAGGAAGGATTCGCAGAGTAGGAAAGAAGCTGGGCGTAATGATTTTTTGCGCCCAGCTTCGTATATTTTTACTTTTATATGCCTTGTACCAGACATTCTTTCTTATAGAATGCAATTCCATACCGAATTACATCTCGAAAACCACTTCGCTCGATCTTTCTTGCATACTGTTTTTCTTCTATTTGCATCAAAGCAGTATTACATGCCTCAGACATTTCATTTTCTGATGCCACAATCTTTGCTTCTATCACAACGGCACATCTTTTTGCATGGTCTTTTATAACGATATCCGATCTGCCAAGTCCATTTTCATAATTTGACTCCACGATATAGCCTGAGCCAGACAGAAGTCCGACCAGAAATGCATGATAAAAACTTTCAGCATAATCATGATAACTAATTGTGTCAAAGAGTAAGTCGGATAGGATATCCGTCAACTTTTTGGCATCTCCAGTCCATAAAGCCTTAAAAAGAGTACTTCTATCACTTTTTGCAACTTTCTTATAAAACCAATCTACAACACTTTTGCGAAAAATATCTTGTATTTCTTCATTCGGAATTTTAAGTGCTGTTTGTCTTGCTTTCAGATGGTCATCTGGTTCCAGTTCAGTTTCTTTTAATGTTGTCAGATATCCGGTTAAATATAGTAAACTTCATAGATTTTCTTCAGATGATGTTAAAAAATCATACGTCAGATTCTCTGTAATTATTTCTTTGATATAACCGCCATTTAATAATGTTTCGAATTTTTCTGTAACATCAAAGTCCGTACGTTCAAGAAATAAACCTATGATTGCATTATCGCTGGTATGTTCCAAAAAATTTTCAGGAGTCTTCAAATTTTCGGTCAATAGTTTCATCACATAATTTAGAACATCCCATGGACAGTATATTTCCAGATTACCAAAAAGATATCCATCATACCATTTTCGAACTTAAGTTGCCCATATGCATTTGCAAATGTAAGACCATCGATATTCTTAAATGATAAAAAAATCGTAGGATACTGATTCATCCATTTTTCACATAAAGAAGTATGATTTGTAATATCTAATCCTTCAATACGCCTCCTTTGATATATCTATCTGTCATTTGGTTACGAATTATCTTAACATGAATCAGAGAACTTCACAAGTAAGAGGAAAAATAGATTGGAATACGAATAAGAGAAACAATCCATTTAAAAACGTTCAGGATAAGTGCTTTTAATATAGTCTTTAAAGTCAAGCAAACTATCATCTTCATATTCTTTACGCCAGGCGATGAGTGAAAAAGAAGATTCGTTTAACTTAAACATCTTCAAATCCTCATCGCACCAGTCGGCGGTAATGGAATCACCGATAAAAACATAATCGTATAAAGTCAGAGAGAACATCAGAGAGCGGACGGTCCGGTAAGTTGTTACGATGTTTGGCTGGAAACCATGCTCTTTACAGGTTTTCATCAGCCAGTCATGATAATTGGGATGCATGGTCGGGTTGAGCGCAATAAAGTTCTGAAAATGCAGGTCGTCAAATGTTACTGTTTCCTTTGAAAAGAGTGGGTTGGAAGAGGGTACATAGACAACGACTTCGGTATCGACTAATCTTTCCCAGGAAATATGCGGATGCTCATTTAGATAAGGAACATCCATCTCACTTGTTACGATAACATCCAGCAATCCATTGTTTAAAAGTTCGGAGGCACGGTGCATATCGTGTTTTTCGATATAAATATCGATGTTAGAATGTGAATTTGTATATTGACGAATCGTATTACTGATCAAGTTATCAACTCTGTCAGAGGAATCTACAAAGCCAAATACAATCTTTTTCGACTCTCCTTTTTCCAGTGCATGGGTGCGTTCAATGCTGTTCGTAATGGATGCAATTGTTTGTTTCCACTCTCTGGCAAGAAATTCTGCGACTGGGGTAGTGGTAAGGTTGTGAGGTTTACGAATAAAGAGTATGAGTCCAAGTTCGGCTTCCATTGCGGAAATGGTCTTGCTGACCATAGAAGGTGTGAAATTAAAGTAATTTGCTACTTCTGTGAAATTTTTATATTCTACTGCTTTCAAAAAAATCTGGATCTGTTGTGTAGAGATATTCCATATATTTTTGTTTCCCATGTTGTAAATCCTCCAGGATTAATTCCTTATATTTTCTCTAAATCTTTTCTATATTATAGCATTTGCAGTTCCATTTTGGAAAGATGACTTTCCATATATTCAATTCAGTTATCTTCGAATGTTTGATAAAATTTTAGAAGCAAGAAAATCTGTGATAGTCTATCAAAATTTCTGTGAAAAAATAAAAAAGATGAGGAGGAAGAACCATGGTATTACCACATTTTGAATACATGGTAGCACAAAGTCTGGACGAAGCATCGAATCTGCTGGTGGAACTTGGACCAACAGCAAAAATCATGGCAGGTGCAACAGACTTAATTATTCCAATGAAAGACCATGCTGTGAGACCGGAACCGGAATATCTGATCGATATTAAAAGACTGCCGGGGTTGGATCAGCTTGAATATAGTGAAGAGGAAGGCCTGAAAATCGGAGCACTAACAACACTGAGAACAATCGAACATTCAGAACTTGTAAAAAAGGTATATCCTGCAGTTGCATATGCTGCAAAGAGTATCGCATCAACACAGATTCGTGCAAAAGGAACAATGGTCGGAAATATTTGTAATGCTTCACCATCCTGTGATTCGGGTCCAATTGTAATGGCTACAGATGCAACGATTCTGTATCATGCAAAAGACGGCGACAGAAAGATGAAAGCCTCAGAATTTTTCAAAGGGGTAAAGAAAACAGCTCTGGAACCAGGAGATATTGTTACGGGAATTGTATTTCCACCATTGAAGAATAATCAGAAGGCAGTATATATCAAGCATGCGGTACGAAAAGCAATGGATCTTGCGATTGTTGGAGTAGCAGTCGTGATTACAGTAGAAGATAAAATCTGTACAGAGGCAAGTATCGCGCTTGGAGCTGTTGCGACTACTCCGATTCGAGTTCCAAAAGCAGAAGAATATCTTGTTGGAAAAGAACTGACGGAAGAAGTAATTGATAAAGCAGCTCAGATAGCCAAAGAGTCATGCAGTCCAATTTCGGATATTCGTGCTTCAAAGGAATATCGAAGTGAAATGGTAAGAGTATTTACGAAACGTGCAATTAAAAAAGCACTGGAAGAGATGGAGGACTAAGATGAGTAAAAAAATTGTGAAATTTGTTTTGAATGGTGATCCGATAGAAGTCCTCGTAAATGTACATACCACACTTCTTGACTTCTTGAGAGATGAGTTGCATCTTACAGGAACAAAGAAAGGATGCGAGCAGGGAGAATGTGGGGCATGCACGGTACAGTTCGACGATATGCCAATCAATTCGTGCAGTACATTGGTCGTAGAGTGCGATGGACATGAGGTTACAACGATCGAGGGCGTTGCGAAAGATGGAAAACTTCATCCGATTCAAAGAGAATTTATTGATAAATGGGCGCTGCAATGCGGATATTGTACACCGGGAATGATTATTTCCGCAAAATGTCTTCTGGAAAGGAATCCAAATCCTACAGAACTGGAGATTCGTGAAGCAATCGAAGGAAATCTTTGCAGATGTACAGGATATGCCAAAATTGTGGAAGCGATTCAGGCGGCGGCAGTAGATTTGGCGGAAATCGTAAAGGAGGAGCAGCATGCATAAGGATTGTGATAAACGTTTCTTTAAGAAACCAGAATTTTATAGACTGACGGGTGGTAATAATTATGTGAGAATCGATGCGGAGGATAAAGTTACCGGACGGGGAAAATATGCGGGTGACTTTTATCTTCCTGGGATGCTTACAGCAAAGATGGTACGTTCCACACATGCACATGCAAAGATTCTTTCGATTGATACAAGTGAAGCTGAAAAGCTTCCAGGAGTAAAGGCGATTTTGACAGCGAAAGATTTTAAATGGCCGGGCAAACTTGGAAATGCAGAGTTTGCAGTAGAATTTGCAGACCGAGAGGTGCTTGTGACAGATAAGGTTCGACGTATCGGAGATGATATCGCTGCAGTTGCGGCAATCGATGAGGAGACAGCTCAGAAAGCTGTAGATTTGATTAAAGTAGAATATGAAGATATTCCGGCTGTATTTGATCCGTTTGAGGCAATGGAAGATGGGGCACCATGGGTGAATGGAGCTCCGGATACACATAATGTCGGCATGGCTACATTCCGAAAAGGAGGTACAGATCCGGATGAGGAATTTGCAAATGCTGCTTTTGTTTATAAAGAAGATTATGAAACTCATCGTATGGTTCATGCGGCTATTGAACCACATGCAGCAACAGCAAATTATGAAAATGGTGTTTATACAATCTGGATGTCTACACAGTTGTGCTTTGTAGATCAATACTGGTATTCACATGCAATGGGAGTAGACCCAGAAAAAATCCGTGTAATCAAACCATTAGTAGGTGGTGGTTTTGGTGGAAAGATGGATTCGTATTCTTTTGGTATTGTAGCGGCAAAACTTTCAGAAATGACATCCAGACCGGTACGTATGGTCCTGACAAGAGAAGAAGTATTTCAGATGTGTGCGAACAGACATCCGATTTATGTACACGTAGAGACAGCGCATGATAAAGACGGAAGATTATTGGCAAAGAGAGCAAGACATATTCTGGATGGTGGCCCATACGGAGGAACAGGTGTTGCGGCATGTGCACAATCAACGATATGGGCATGTCTTCCATATAAAATGCGTTCTGTAGATGTTGAGGCTCGCCGTGTTTATACGAACAACCCGCATGCAGGGGCTATGCGAGGGTATACTTCATGCCAGATTCATTTCTGTCACGATGTTCATATGCAGCTTGCTTCAGAAGCAATGGGAATTGATCCGGTAGATTTCAGAAGAATGAGTGTTGCGGATTCAGGATATGAAACTCCATCGGGTATTAAAGTAACAAGTTGTGCCAGCAAGCAATGCCTGGATACTGTACGTAAAGAAATCCACTGGGATGAAAGAAAAGATAATCTTGCAGACGGAGAAGGAATTGGATTTGCTGCATCAGGCTTTGTATCAGGAACAGGATTTCCGATTTTGGATACACCGAACAGATCTTCTGCCAGTGTTGTTGTGAAAATTAATAAACTGGGACATGTGACGGTCTACACAGGAGCGAATGATATCGGTATGGGTTCAGATACAGCGATGACAGCAATCGTTGCAGAGGAATTAGGATTGACTTTGGAAAACACGACAACAGTTGTCTCCGATACACATATCACTCCGTTTGACTCCGGTTCCTATGGAAGCCGTGTAACATTTTTGAGTGGTAATGCAGCCCGCCGTGCTGCAGTAGATGCAAAACAGAAATTATTTGAAGTAATAGGACCGATGTGGGGTGTTATGCCGCATACACTGGAATGTCTGGAAGGTAAAGTTATTTCGAAACAAAGAGCAGATTTACAGATGCCGTTTCGCGATGCAGTATTTAAATGGATGGCAATCAATGGTGGTGATGAGCTTACAGGTGTTGGTTCATACAGCCATGAGGGAACAACTGCACAATATAATTCGACAGCAGATGACAGCAAAGAAAACTTTGCTCCGGCATATAGTTTTTCTGCATCAGCGGCACATGTAACGGTAGATAAAGAAACAGGATGTATTGACATTGACGATTTTGTATTTGCACATGATTGTGGAAGAGCATTGAATCGTCGTGCAGTAGAAGGACAGCTGGAAGGATCTATCGGAATGGGGGTCGGTTATACGTGTTTTGAACATAACATTACAAAGGATGGAAAAATTTTAAATCCGAACTTCCGTGATTATCGTTTCCCGACTGCGCTGGATATGCCCAAAATGCGTACATATTATGATTTCCCGGCAGATGAAGAGGGACCATTCGGAGCAAAAGAGTGTGGAGAAGGATCTGCGGCACCAGTCGCACCGGCTATTGCAAATGCAATTCACAGTGCAACAGGAATTAAGATTACAAAACTTCCGCTTGATCCGGAACATATCTGGAGAATGTTAAATGGAATGGAAGATGACAGACATTCAAAATAAATTTGAGATGAGAAAGACGTTGGAAATGATTTCATTTCTAACGTCTGATGACAGGAAAAGGGACAATGGGACATATATTACGATCAATTGAGTTTGAAGACGGAAGGCTTTTGTATGAGAAAGCCTGCGAAAATTATAAATGTAAATCATGTGGATGTAAAATGATCTCCTGTAACTTCGTGAATGGAATTGGAATTCAGGTTTTTGCATCACACATGGATGATTGCGAAATTTATCTTGGAAATGCATTTGCAAAGACAAGAGAAGTTGCATGTGACAGCTGTGCATACTGTGGAGAAAATCAGACTTGCATATATGAAGGAAAATCGGACAGTAGAATCTGTAGTGTAAGAACAGCAGGATAATATCTGCAAGGATTTTAAAGGAGAATAAAGAAGATGAAAACGGTAGTCATTGCAGGAGTAGATAATTATACATTTTCAGCAGCAGATCTATTAAATCCGGCAGAATTAAAGTTAGTCGGATATGCCACTCCAATAGAAGAAGCATGGAATATTTACAATGAAGCAGGACAGGTGATTGAAAATATTGAAGAAATGCCAATTATGCCGCTGGAAGCAGCAGTAAAATTTGAACCAGATGAGATCATATTGGCGGCTGCCAATAAGACAGATGAGGAACGGTTAAAATACGATGTATTTCGTACAGGATATATGGGTGAAGTCGTTTCTTTGTTTGAACATTACCATGACTTTTCAGTTACAACAGCAACAATTCGAAAAATGGCATGGAGACTGGATGAATTAGGTGTAGAAGGCTCTGTTGCGGATCTTGGATGTGGACATGGAGATGTTGCATGGCAGATGAATGCATTGATGCCGGACAGAAAATTAATTTTATTCGATACATTTACCGGATATGATGCAAGGGATGTAATGAAAGAGCAAGAGTTACAGACCTCAGATGTAAAACAGGAAGAGTATGCATTTACGGTAAGAGAGCAATTAAGAATTGATGAACTGTTGCTTGGAAGAATGCCGTATGAAAAGAATGTAGAGATAAGAAAGGGCTGGTTTCCGGATACAGCATTGGAACTGGAAGATGAGAAGTATGCACTTGTATATATGGAAACGGATCTTTACGCACCAACATTTGCTGGTATACAGTATTTTTTCCCAAGATTGAGCCGGGGCGGAGTGATTGTATTAAAAGGATATGAAGATGGAAAACGCAGAAGTGTAAGGAAAGCTGTCGAAGATTTGGAGCAACAGTATGGAGCGTTTTTAATTACACCATTGTGTGATCCAGATGGAACAGTTGTTATTACATGTCCATAAAGGAGAAGAACATGAAGTATGGAGCAGTGATCGTAGCGGCTGGAATGTCCAGTAGAATGGGGATATTTAAGCCTCTTATGAAAATACAGGGAGTCTCTATGATCCGTCATGTGATTCATACATTTCAACAGATGGGAGTGCAGGAAATCGTGGTTGTGACCGGTCATAATGCAGAACTTCTGGAAGCGGAAGTAGCAGAATGCAATGTAACCTGTATTCGGAATGAAGCATATAAGACAACGGAAATGTTTGATTCTGTTAAAATCGGAATTAATTATATGATAGATAAATGTGATGAAGCATTTTTTACGCCGGCTGATGTACCGCTTTTCTCTTACCGAACCGGAAAATTTTTACAGAGTTATTCTAAGGGAGATATTCGCATACCAGTATGCAATGGAAGAGATGGACATCCGGTTCTTATAAGACAGAAATTTCTTCCACAGATTCTTTCCTACCAAGGAAACTGTGGATTGCGAGGCGCGTTGGAAATGTGTGGAGCGGATGTGAGCAGAATAGATGTAAATGATCCAGGTGTCTTTATGGATGCAGATACACGTATGGAATTTCGTACACTGTGTATGGGAGTTCAGCTTGGAATATTATCTGCATCATAAAAAATACAGGTAACTATGGAAATAGTCTTGAAAGAAGTCAAAAGTGATGAGAAACATATATTTGATCAGACACGGCAAGACAGATAACGGACATCGATGTATTGGACAGACAGATATTCCGTTGGAGAAGTCTGCGTATGTAGAACTTGATGAAATGAAAGAAAATTATCCGGCAGAACATGTTGCTATATTTTCCAGTCCACTGACAAGAACGCGTCAGACAGCAGAAATCTTGTACGAAGGAAAAAAAGTAGAGTTCTTACCGGAATTGGCAGAAATCAATATGGGAGAATGGGAGAATACCGATTTTGATACTATTCGAAAAGAATGGCCGAAACTATATCAGGCGAGAGGGCAGCATCCTTATATAACGATAGCGCCGGGAGGAGAATCTTATTGTGAAGTAGGAAAGCGGATGCATCATGTACTACTGCATATGACACAAAAAAGAAATCAGGACCTGGTTATGTTTACTCATTCAGGATGCATAAAAAGCTTGCTTTGCAAGCTGAATGAGATTCAGGAAAAAGATTTTTTTAATACGAATATTCCGAATGAATCGGTAACAATATTGCAGGAGAATAATCAGGTGCTTTCCGTACATGGGACCGGGATCATTCCTAAATTACTTCCGACGGAGAGTGAGGTTGAGTTGTTCTATCAACATTATAATGTCTCTGAAAATATTGCGTTACATATGAAAGCGGTGGCAGAGTATGCGGATGAACTGGCAGTAGGAGTAATTAAAAAGGGCGGGAAGATAAATCGGGAATTGTTATATCAGGCAGCACTTCTTCATGATATTGCAAGAATAGAGAAAAAACATCCAGAAGTTGCAGCGACTTATTTGCGAGGAAAAGGATTTTTAAAAATTGCGGATATTATAGAATGTCATCATGATCTTAGAATAGAAGACATGGCAGATATTGATGAAAAGCTGTTATTATTTTATGCGGACAAAAGACTGCGTGGAGATGAAAAGGTAAGTCTTGAGGAACGATTTAGTGCAAGTTGTGGGAAATGTAAGTCGATGGAGGCGAAACAGATGCATGCAATCCGATATGAAGCTGCCCGATATGCGGAGAACTTAATTAAACAAAGACTTGGTCAAAAGTGAATCGTACCGGTTCACTTTTTTTGCATTTACCATCGATTTATGATATTCTATATTACAACGATTTCCGATACAAGGAGGTAAAAATTATGCAATTAAGTAAGTTATTAGAACGTTTAGAATATGAAGTGGTACAGGGTAGTGACCAGATTGAGATTTCTACATTAATCAATGATTCCAGAAAAGTGGAAAATGGAAGCGCATTTGTATGCATCAAAGGTGCGGTTGTAGATGGACATGAGTTTGTGCAGCAGGTTGCAGAACAAGGGGCATCAGCCGTTATTGTAGAAGATGAGGTGGATGCACCGAAAGATATGACAGTAATCCGCGTTCCGGATACACGTTATGCTTTAGCTTTGATGTCAGCTGCGTATTTTGGATATCCGGCAGATAAGTTGAAAGTAATCGGTATTACAGGAACAAAGGGTAAGACGACAACAACTTATATGATTAAATCTATCTTGGATGCAGTTGGACACAAAGTCGGACTGATTGGTACAATTGAGGCAATCATTGGTGACAAACATATTCCGGCAGCAAATACAACACCGGAATCTTATACGATTCACAAATATTTTGCAGAGATGGTAGAAGCTGGTTGTGATTGTGTTGTAATGGAGGTTTCATCTCAGGGATTGATGCTTCATCGTACAGCAGGAATCCCATTTACAATTGGTATTTTTACAAATCTGGGAAAAGATCATATTGGACCAAATGAACATAAGGATTTTGATGATTACAAACGTTGCAAAGGTCTTTTGTTCAAGCAATGTGAGATTGGAATTGCCAATGTAGATGACAAATATTTCGAGGATGTATTTGCAGGCGCAACTTGCAAGACAGAGACATTCGGTTTTTCTGAAAAAGCAGATTTGCGGGCAACAGATACACATCTGGTATCCAGACCGGGATATCTTGGAGTGGCATACAAGGTGGAGGGACTGATGAATTTCGATGTGGAAATCGATATTCCAGGAACATTTAGTGTCTATAATTCACTTACGGCGATTGCTGTATGCAGACACTTCGGTGTGCCGATAGATGCAATTAAAAAGGCACTTAAGGTTGCGAAGGTAAAGGGAAGAATCGAGATGATAAAAGTATCAGATGACTTTACACTCATGATTGATTATGCACACAATGCAATGAGTCTGGAAAGTCTTTTGACTACATTGAAAGAATACAATCCAAAGCGTCTGGTATGTTTATTTGGCTGTGGAGGAAACCGTTCCAAAGACAGGCGTTATGAGATGGGAGAAGTCTCAGGTCGTCTGGCAGATTTGACTATCATTACATCGGATAATCCAAGATTTGAAGAACCACAGGCGATTATTGATGATATTAAGACAGGAATTCAGAAAACAGATGGAAAATATGTAGAAATCTGTGACAGAAAAGAAGCTATCAAGTATGCGATTGAACATGGACAGACTGGAGATGTTATTGTTCTTGCCGGTAAAGGGCATGAAGATTATCAGGAAATCAAAGGTGTAAAACATCCGATGGATGAGCGGGTGCTGATCCAGGAAGTTTTAGAAGAATTGAAAGCAAAATAGGAGAAACTTGTGTTTGCAAATATTATTGTAGATATCACACACGAAAAGTTAGATAAGATTTTTCAATATAGAGTCCCCTCCCATATGGAAGGGGAACTTTCTATCGGTATGGAAGTTTTGGTGCCATTTGGAAAAGGAAATCGTATGACAAAAGGTTATGTGGTGGATTTTACGGAAAATTGTGATTATGATTTGTCAAAGGTTAAGGAAATTGCCGAGATTTCAAGAAAAGGCATGGCAATTGAAGGAAAGCTGGTCGCATTGGCAGCCTGGATGAAGGAGAATTACGGTGGAACTATGATTCAGGCACTCAAAACCGTACTTCCGATAAAACAGAAAGAGCAGGCAAAGGTTAAGAAAAAGGTTCGTCTTTTATTAAATGAAGAAGAAGGGAAAACAAAGCTGGATTTTTATTTACATAAGAATCAGAAAGCGAGAGCGAGACTTCTTGCAGCACTTCTCGATGAACCGGTTTTAGATTATGAGCTTATTAATAAAAAGTTAAATATTACACTGAATGTTGTTCGGGCTTTGGAAGAACAAGGTGTGCTTTCAATAGAGTCAGAACAGGTATACCGGAATCCGATACAGAATAGAAAACAACAAGAGAAGGACATTTGCTATACAGTTGAGCAGAAGAATGCGATAGAGTGTTTTTGGGGAGACTATCAGAGACAACAATATGGAACATATCTGATTCATGGTGTTACCGGAAGCGGTAAGACAGAGGTGTATATGGAAATGATTGCAAGAGTGGCAGCCCAAGGGCGGCAGGCAATTGTTCTGATCCCTGAAATTGCATTGACATTTCAGACTGTGATGAGGTTCTATCGAAGATTTGGTGACAGGGTATCTATCATGAATTCAAGATTGTCCGTAGGTGAGCGATATGACCAAATGATGCGGGCGAAGGCAGGAGAGATTGATGTGATGATAGGTCCACGTTCCGCATTGTTTACGCCATTTCCTAATCTTGGATTGATAGTAATTGATGAAGAACATGAGAATACATACAAAAGTGAACAGATTCCACGATATCATGCAAGGGAGACTGCAATCGCCAGAGCAAAACTGGAACAGGCAAGTGTCATATTAGGATCTGCAACTCCGTCTGTGGAGGCAATGTACCGTGCAAAGCATGGAGAATATAAATTATTGGAACTTCATAATCGTTCCGGCAATCAGGAGATGGCCAAAGTTCATGTAGTAGATTTGAGAGAGGAATTGCGGGAAGGCAATCGTTCAATCTTGAGTAGAAAATTACAGCAGATGATTGCAGACAGGCTGCAAAAAAAAGAACAGATTATGCTCTTTTTGAATCGTCGTGGTTATGCCGGATTTATTTCCTGCCGGGAATGTGGATTTGTTGTAAAATGTCCACATTGTGATGTATCATTATCGTATCATCGCAATGGGAAAATGGTTTGTCATTATTGTGGGTATGAACAAGAAAGAGTACAGATATGTCCGGAATGTGGTTCCAGACACATTGGAGAATTTAAAGCCGGAACACAGCAGATAGAAGAAGTGGTGAAGAAACATTTCCCAGAGGCCAGGGTGCTGCGTATGGATTTGGATACGACCCGGTCAAAGGACGGGCATGAGAAAATTCTGGCGGCATTTGCAAATGAAGAGGCAGATATTTTAGTTGGAACGCAAATGATCGTAAAAGGGCATGATTTCCCGAATGTAACGCTGGTTGGAATTCTGGCAGCAGATATGTCATTGTATTCAAATGATTATCGTGCAGGAGAGCGGACATTTCAGCTTCTGACTCAGGCAGCGGGACGAGCCGGACGTGGAGTAAAAAAAGGAGAAGCTCTTATTCAGACATACAGTCCAAAGCATTACGCAATTGTTACAGCAGCAGCACAGGATTATGAGGCATTTTACGAGGAAGAAATCCACTATCGTGAACTTATGGGGTATCCGCCTGTGGATAACTTACTTGCAATTCTCGTAAGCTGTGAAAAAGAAGCACTTTTGGAAACCGGCTGTAAATATCTGAAAGAATTTGCAGTTCGGATAAGAGGTGAAGAAGAAGTAGCAATTATAGGACCGGCCAGTCCGGGAATTGGAAAAATCAATGATGTATATCGTAAAGTGCTCTATCTCAAAACGGAAAAATATGATACATTGATAAAGATGAAAAATAAATTGGAACAATATATTGAAGTGAATCCTGGATTCAATCCGATGCGAATCCAGTTTGATTTCAATCCGATGCATATTTCATAAGAAATATTTAGAGCGTACATAAATAAAAGAATTAATAGGAGGATATTATGGCAATCAGAGAAATTCGTGTAGTTGGAGACGATATTTTAACAAAGAAATGTAAAGAGGTAAAAATGATAACTCCGCGTACAGAGACATTAATATTTGATATGTTAGATACAATGTACGAAGAGATGGGAGTTGGACTTGCTGCACCACAGGTTGGAATTTTGAAAAGAATCGTAGTAATTGATATCGGAGAAGGACCAATCATTATGATTAATCCTGAAATTCTTGAGACATCAGGGGAGCAGACCGGAGAAGAGGGATGCTTAAGCCTTCCGGGAAAATACGGTATTGTGACAAGACCAAACCATGTGAAGGTACGTTTTCAAGATGAGCACATGGATACTGTAGAGATGGAAGGAGAGGGACTCCTTGCCAGAGCATTCTGTCATGAGATTGACCATCTGGAAGGAAAGATGTATATGGAACTGGCAGAAGATGGAATCCATGACAATAAATATACTGAGGAAGATTATTTGAACGAGGAGGAATAGACTCATGAGAATAATATTTATGGGAACGCCGGACTTTTCTGTTGGAACACTGGAAGCACTGGTAGAAGCAGGACATGAAGTATGTCTTGTTGTGACACAGCCGGATAAGCCAAAAGGAAGAGGAAAAGAAATGCAGTATACACCGGTAAAAGAAGCTGCATTGAAACATGGAATCGAAGTATATCAGCCACGTAGAATACGTGAAGCTGAGTGTGTGGAAAAATTAAGACAGTATAATGCAGATATTATGGTAGTGATTGCATTTGGGCAGATCATTCCGAAAGAAATTTTAGAGATGGTGCCATATGGATGTGTGAATGTACATGCATCTCTGCTTCCAAAATATCGTGGAGCAGCACCGATTCAGTGGTCTATTATTGATGGAGAAGCTGTAACAGGTGTGACAACGATGCAGATGGATGAGGGCCTGGATACTGGTGATATGCTGTTGAAGACAGAGGTGCCGATTACAGCAGAAGAAACAGGTGAGAGTCTGCACGATAAGTTAGCCAGGGCAGGAGCGGCACTTTGTGTAGAGACCTTGGAAAAGCTGCAGGAAGGAAGCATTGTTCCGGAAAAACAGGGAGAAAGTCCGACCGCTTATGCAAAAATGCTTGATAAAAAACTGGGAAACATTGACTGGACGAAGTCAGCAGTAGAAATTGAAAGACTTGTTCGCGGTTTGAATTCATGGCCAAGTGCATACACTTACTGGAATAAGAAAGTGGTGAAAATCTGGAAGGCTTCTGTGACAGATGAAAATAGTAACGAGCAGGCAGGAACAGTTGTAAAGGTTGAAAAAGATGGCTTTTATGTGCAGACAGGAAACGGATTTTTAAAAGTCCTTGAATTACAGATTCCAGGGAAAAAGAGAATGGATGCGGGAGCATTTTTAAGAGGTTATACAATTGAGCCTGGAGAGGTATTTCATCAGGAATAAGAGAGTAAAAGTGAATAAGAAGAGGGGCAATCAATCTATATACAGCGAGGAGAGATAGATATGTATGGTTTTTATTATGATCCAACCTATGTAATGGTATTAATTGGTGTTGTAATTTGTATGCTGGCATCAGCAAATGTCAACAGAACTTTTCAAAAATATTCCAGAATCCGCAGTCATAGTGGTATGACTGGACGTGAGGCGGCGGAGCGCCTTTTACATGCAAACGGAATTTATGATGTCACGGTTCAACGTGTAGCAGGGAATTTGACAGATCATTATGATCCAAGAAATAAAACGTTAAATCTTTCGGATTCAACATATGCTTCTACTTCAGTTGCAGCAATTGGTGTGGCAGCACATGAATGCGGTCATGCTGTACAGCATGCCAATGGATATGCACCGCTTAAAATAAGAGGTTCATTGGTACCAGTGGCAAATTTTGGATCTACATTGGCATGGCCATTGATATTGATTGGATTTTTGATTCAGGGAAATGCATCTGTTTTGCTGATTAATCTGGGAATCCTATTGTTCTCAGCAGCAGTTTTATTCCAGATTGTGACATTACCGGTGGAATTTAATGCATCGTCAAGAGCATTAAAGTCATTGGAGACAAATGGAATACTTTATACAGAAGAAGTAGCAGATACAAGAAAAGTACTGCGTGCAGCAGCATTGACTTATGTGGCAAGTGCGGCTTCTGCTATTTTACAGCTTTTACGTCTGATATTAATTTCAGGAGGAAGAAGACGAAATGACTAAAGCAATCAATGAAAGAGAGATTGTGCTCGAAGTCTTATTAGAAATTACAGAACATGGAATGTACAGTCATATTGTACTTCGTGATGTTTTAAATAAGTACCAGTACCTGGAGAAGAAAGAGCGTAGCTTTATCACAAGAGTGACAGAGGGGACACTGGAACATATGATGGAGATTGATTATATTTTAGATCAATTTTCAAAAGTGAAAGTAAAGAAAATGAAACCGGTAATCCGT
>ERZ1034920.1205-NODE-1205-length-17261-cov-7.304661_pt1 | contig 17261 bp, 15 predicted proteins | sample MGYA00520688_ERZ1034920 | MGnify/ENA primary metagenome ERZ1034920 (study PRJEB33766, sample SAMN09781785) | gut metagenome | biome: gut microbiome | host: Homo sapiens | place: Madagascar | study: EMG produced TPA metagenomics assembly of the PRJNA485056 data...
GTTTATGGCTAAAACAATAAATGTACAGAATACTAAGATGTCAGTTGAAGAATTTAATCAATTTATTACAGCCAATTTAGATTTTATACTGAGTAATGTACCGCACAATCCGACAATAAACAAAGATGACGAGTGGAATGATAAAATCTACGATAATTATGCAAAAATCGATGACGATAGGAAGTGACATAAATGGCGAAGAAACAATGGGAGTTGTGGTACGCTAATTTTCCCTTTGAAGATAAAAATATCTCAAAGGATAGACCTGTTATTATATTGAGTGTACAACCTTTGTGCGTACTGTCAATTAAAGTGACAAGTCACGAAGTGAGAGAAGCCGACAAATATGATGTACCTATTACTCATTGGCAAGAGGCAGGATTAAAGCATGAGTCTGTAGCACGAATTTCCAAAACCGTATCGTTGGATAACAGTAAGTTCCGAAGAAAAATTGGTGAACTACATAAAGACGATATTGATATTATTCTTGAAAATTATGTTCAGTTTTTGCTTGAGTCGGATCAGGTTAAAATGGAAAACGGCAAGGGTGACAACGAGTTACTGAACGCAGCAAATGAATAGTCATAAAATAAGACCTTAGTTCTCCACAAACGCTTCAAATGTTTGTCGCTACTAGACAAGCGACTAATAAATAGTCTAGCTCAAATGTAATCTTATGTAGTCTCGCCTAAAGCGAGGCTATATGTTTTAATTAGCATAAGCTACAAAGCATTAAAGTCAAAAAACAAATAGAATACAGCACAAATAAAGCTCCGATATTCTCGGAGCTTTTGTTATACCTGAAACACACTCATTATCTATTCCCTTAAATTAACATTTACGTTAGTCCAATCCTTGCCGTCACGTTCCATAGTGACAGTATAGTATAATCTGCCCTTAACACCAAAACTATTTTCAGCGTCCACATAAGATGATACAGTGTAGCTATCATTATGATGTGTAATAAAGTTTTTATCATACATTGGATAATCTGCAGTGGCAGGAGCTTTTAACTGTTTATTTACATAGAATTTAGCCGCTGTGTAAGCTTCTTGGCTGTAGTCTTTGTTATCATCTAAACAAATTGTAATTATTTTGACAATAAAGATTATTATTCCAAGTGCTGTTAATATAAGAACAAAGACAATTTTAAGTGGGAGATGTCCTTGTTCTTGCTGTGTTGTAATATTGTTTTCTTCCATTGTATATCCTCCTTTTTTATTTCAAAACTATAAAATATGATTGTTAGGTCTTTAAATCAATCATTGATGACGATGGGGAAAGAAATATTAGCATATTAGGAAAGACTATTGCTGATTGGAAAAAGGGCAGTTCCGAAAAAATAACTCTAATTCCTGCAAATGAAGTAGCGAATATTCGTCAGTTTAATAATCTTTTAGCACAGGGTAAATCGGTCGCTGAAGCCGAGTCAATAGCTTTAAAGGGTTGCTCTGAAACAACTCTCAATGTTGCTAGAAGTGCTAATGGTGCAGCGGTATCAGAAGAAATACTTTCCGCTTCTTTAAAGGGTGTTGCAACTTCCTCTAAGCTTGCTGCCGCTGGTATGAAGATATTATCAACTGTTGGTAATATGGCTTTTGGACTAGGATTGTCTATCTTGCTTGATGGTATTATAACACTTTTTGATAATATTGTCAATGGTGCAGACAATGCAAAAGAAAGTTTAGCTCAGTTCACAAGCAGTTTCTCTGATTCTATTGACAAACTAGATGAAGAAAACAAGTCAGTAAATGAATTAGTAAATCGTTATGTAACTTTGGTTGCAACAACAGATGACTTGTCAACTGTTAAGGACGATTTGAATACTATTCAGGACAACTTAATTGATAAGTATGGCAATGAAGCTAAGAGCCTTGATTTACTTAATGGCAAAATGTCTGAAAATATTAAGAAAATCAAAGAATGGAAAAAAGAAAAGGCTGAGAGTGAACTTTATCAAGAGTCAGATATTACTGATCCTGATGACGAAGATAGAAAGCTGAGTATTAAAGAAGCCTATGATTTAGCACAAAAGAAACTAAAAAAGGGAAGCTCTTTTAATAAAGGTTTTGGCAATGCCAATTATGGTGGTAAAGGACAAGTCTATGTAACAGATGGCTTATTTAGTGGCTATAATTCTAATGCAGATATTAACAAGGTCGGCTCTCGTGGTTATGGTGATTGGAGTAGTTACGAAAAAGAAATAGAGTCAATTCTCAAAAAGTATAGCAATGTCGGTATAAGCACTAATGGTTATGACGATTTACTTTTTGCAGGCACAATGCAAGAACGTATTGATACTATGCAAAAGGTTTATGATGAATTATCCGAGAAATGGGCAAACATTTCAAAAGACGATAATCGTAACAAGTGGTTGGCTGACTTGCAAAAAGAACTTGCTACCACAACAGAGGAATATAATAAACTTTCCAATGCCGTTGACAAGTATAATGAAATTCAGAAAACGCTTGAAAATTACAATACAAGTGAAGCTTTTAGCAAAACTTTTGATGAAGCACAGAAAGCCACTAAAAGTTATAGTCATGCTGTAGCAAATAAAAATATTGATGATGTTGATAGACTTTATAATTTAACTCAGCAATATAAAGACAAGTTAATTAATTTGGCTAATGGTGATGAGGACTTAATTGACTATGTTAATACTTTCTTTGAAACTTTGCCTGCAAAATTAACAACAGGTACTTTTAACATCTCTGAGTGGACGGACGATATTGACGAAGTTCAGAATAAAGCAAAATCACTTAAAGATACTTTAACAAGTCTGCAAGACGGAAGTATTTCGGATAGTGATTTAGTTGAACTGTTTAAATCATATCCTGACTTGGCTAAATTCTCAGGCAACACGGAAAAGCTGACAGAAGAAGTTAAAAAACTGATAAGACAAAACCCTAAAGAATTAATAAACAGATTAAAAGAACTATCAAACAGTTTGCCGAATGGCAATGATAAGGCTAATGTAGAAGGTCTTATCGCAAGCCTTGAAAAACTCGGAGAGATAGCTTCTTCTATTTCTGAAGTTAAACTGTCTGTAGATGACATTGAGAAAATTTATGAGGAAACGTTTGATGATCTTATAGATAAAGCCGAGGACGAGAAAGATGTTCTTGAAGAACAAAAGAATATTCTTACAGAACAAAAAACTCAACTTGACGATATTATTTCTCAGTACGAAACTGTTGCAAGCACAGTGGAGTCTTATATTGACGAGCAGAAATCAGCTATTGAGGACAGATACAATGCTGAAATTGATGCTATTAAAGCCGTTAATGAAGAGAAACAAGATACTATTGACTTACAGGAAAAGTTAAATAATCTTGAAAATGCTAAAAAGAAAAAGGTAAATGTTTATTCTGAAGCTAGTGGTTGGCACTTGGAAACTAATACCGAGGAAGTAAACAAGGCACAGCAGGAATATGAACAGGCTAGTGCTGATAAACGTGTATCTGACCTTGAAAAGCAACGTGACAAGGAAACTTCACTGTGGGATAAGTACAAACAACAGTGGCAAGACCTTATCAATAGTTCTACTAATACAGACAATGAACAGCTTGCCAAAGATATTTTAGGCGTTAATTGGACGGACAAAATAGCACAGCAAGACACAAATATTCTTAATGACTTTGCAAGCAAATATCAATCTTATCGTTCTCAACTATCAGATCAGGTTGAAAAGGAAATTGAGAGCATTGACAAAGAGATAACGGCTAAGAGCAAAGAAATTGAGGCATACAAGAAAGAAAAAGAAGCTTTATCGAATTATGTTACAGATATTACGAATAAGAACAAAGACTACATAAAACAGTTGACAAACGTTTCTGAAAAAGAAATGCAAACTATGGAAGGTAGGACTAAGTTCTTAGAGGATTGTAAAAAACGTGCTAGGGAAGCTCTTGACTATTCTGATATTTCTGTTGAGGGTGCTAAATCGAATGGCTTGTATCTTGTTCAATATGACGGTGAAACTGTTGGAACAGGGCTTGATGAAGCACAAGCAGAACAGTTAAAATCTGAACTGTACGGCAAAATGGTTTCATCAGAACTCTTGGCTAATCCTATGCTTGGTAAGAACAAAGGTGCATTAACAGCTATTCTTAACGCTCTAAAGAGCAAGTTCAACATTATTAAGCCATATCGCTCAGGTGGTATTGATGATTATACAGGGCTTGCACAACTTCACGGAAAGCCAAATGCAGTTGAAACTATCTTCAATTCAGAGCAAGGCAGAAAGCTATACAACCTTGTGGCTAATACAGATAATCTTGTCAATTATATTGGAGATAAGATTTACAATGGTATAACAGATTTGGTAAGGACAAAAATGTCTACACCAAATAACATTCAAAATAGAAATGATACAAACAATAAGACTATTGTATTCCAGATTGATACTGTCAATACAACAGACGGCACAACATTCTTAGAGCAGATGAACGCTTATCTGCAACAGGCTGATTTGGATAGAATAGTTGGCAAAAATTATTAAATAAATGCAAAAGTAATAAAGAGCCATTAATTATTTAGTGGCTCTTATCTTTTGGAAAATAAGAGAGGTGAAAAAAATGATTATGACTCCTACATTGGTATTTCCTGATGATGAGGTTGTAAAGATAGATAAACATAAGGACACAAATGGCGAATATGATCGTGCTCCGCATTTCAGCTATCAGTTTAATTGTACGGCAGGTTCGGCTATGCGTTGGGCGTTGTGTGAGTACACAAACCTTAAAACAGGTGAAGTTAATCACTCTTATTTTCCAAAGGGTGGTGACATAAACACGTTTTACAATGGTGATAAAGTTGGTGTCAATGAGTTAGTTTTTAACGATATTGCTGAGAACGGTCATGATTACCAATATCAATACATTCTTTTTCAAACAGACCCTACAACCATAGCTGATGACACTCAATATGGAGACGGTGTTGGTTTGTATGATATGTATTTCTGCCGTGGAAAAGTTCAGAGAACAGGTTCTTCAACATCATTTTATATAAACAAAGAAATAGGCAATTTGAAAGACGCTTATTATTATGAACGTGCTGACGGTTCAAATTACCTAGTTGGTGGTGCATACATGGAGATAGGCGAGGAACGTAGGTTTATTGAAAAGTATGACTACAAAACAGGCATGGTTACATTGAAATCTGCTTTTACAAATACACCAACAGTAGGCACTGAATTTAGGATATTTACTAATTACTTTATAGATAAACCGCATTATGTAAAATGCAGAAATGACCCTGATTGTATTGTTACGGCTGAAGTAAATGAAAACAATTCTACTAGACCAATACATTGTGAGACAACGTATACTCACCCTAATCATGTCGGCTTGAAATATTATAAGTATTATTTGTATCAAATAATTAATTCAAATGTAGTCTATGACGGAACTATTCAGGACAGCACAAATGATACAACTCAGGTCAATCTTGGTAAAAGTATAGGTGAAAATATAGTAAATAAGTGTATTACTATAGAGGTAGAACCTAGTGGAACAGAGGGTCATGTTACCGAGGGTATTAATGGTTTTATTTCTAGCTACAATGCCGCTACTGGAATGGCTACAATTTATTGCCCTGCAAATACTCAGTTTGTGAAAGGTGCAAAATTTACTGTTTATAGTGAAACACAGAAATTGATTGGCGAGAGTCCTGCAATTTATAATTTCAGACTCAACTATGATTTCTATGCTATGCAAGCAGGAAATTCATATTGTGTTGTTAGTGAGATTATGACACTTGACGATAAAATGTATCATTTTAGCAAAAGAGTATCGTTCCAAGGCAACGAGTTAGGTGATTTAGTAAACAACTTTAATTGTCTAATAATTAATAATCGTATAGCAATGCTGTCATGGAATACAACTCTTAGTGGTACTGCAAAGATTTTTAGACGTAATGTAAATGAAGAAGATTATGTTTTTCTTGGTACTACTAATACAAAGAGCTTTTTTGACACAACAGTTGGTAATAAGCAGACTTATGAATATTATATTTGCTACGGAGATTACAAACCATATAAATCAGAGCAAGTATCGGTAGACAAGGACGGTTGGTTTATATACTCTTTAACCGATTTGGGTACAAAATATAACAAAAAGTATTATGCTATTTCTGAGTGTTGGGAGTTTATAACAGGTATGACCGATAATGATATTACATCAAATATTGGTCTTGCGGTACACACAGGAACAGGTATTAAACCAAAAACAACTAGAACAGTAACAGATTATGAGAGTGGTTCTTTCTCTGCTGATCTTTTAACAATTAATTGTCCTGATGGGCAAATAGTCGATAATATTGACAGAGTAAAAGCATGGACTAAATTTATTAAAGGCAAGAATGATTTTATGTTAAAATCTCATAAGGGCGATGTTTGGATTATAAATATCTCAGATAACCCTACTAGAATTTATGATAGCACAAGTGTATTAGGACTGACTAATATTAAGTATGATTGGATTGAAGTTGAAGATATAAACGATGTAATAATTATTAGATAGGAGGTAGGGAAGTATTATGGATTATTATAATAAAATAGACAATGCTTATCTTGCCGAATTACATAAACCAATGCGAAAAATGTATGTTAAAATGGAAATTTTATCACACTATGAAGGTGCTATTGGTGAAATAACAAGTGACCTATCTTCTACAGATGGTTCAATAAACATTAACAAAGAGCAGGGCTGTCGTAGGTCTTGCTCTTTATCTATCATTGATAGAAGCGGTAAATACTTACCTCAAAAGGATAGTCCGTTTTGGTACAATAGAAAATTCAAGATTTTCATTGGCTTGCAAGTTGGTGAAGATATACGTTGGTTTCCGCAAGGTGTTTTTGTTACAAAGTCAGCAAACTCTAATGGCAGACGATTAAATGTTGAGGGCGTTGATAAATATGGTTTTCTTGACGGAACGTTAAATACCAGAATGTGTCTTGTTGAGTATCAGGCTAGTGTTACTAATTCTAAAAAAGGAACAAATATTGCAACTTTAATTAAAAATACACTTATGCTTGATTTGGGTAATGACATACCTCTTGACCCTGTTGAACCGATTATTGACCCCATTTTTTATAACGCAACTCTGTACGATGATATTGTAATTGACGAGGGTGGCTATCTGGGCGAGATTTTTGACAAAATTGCCGAAATGTATGGTGCTAACATCTACTACGATGTTAATGGTAGATTGAGAATGGAAAGAGTTTTCAATTATAATTTACCCTCATGGTATCGTCATTTGTCACCGCAATTTGAATTAAGCGAGATTGAAATTACGGAAACGGATATTGACTATACTTATAATTATGATGGTGTAAACATTATTACAGTGACAACGGATAATTCAAGTGGTGAAATCTACTCATACACAGCAAAGAACGAAAACCCACAATCACCTGTAAACATTAATGCTGTCGGCTACAAAGGCTTAGACGGCGGCACTTATTATATTCCTTTGGGAGATACGAGCGAAGAAAGTGGAGAGGAGAAGTGTAGGCAACAAGCAGAGTATATGTTGTTACAGCACACTTGCATGAGTACAGGTATTAGTTTTAATCTGCCAATTACTCCACATCTCAATGTTGATAACACTATTAGGGTTAGTAACGACTACTACAATTTTGATAAACAGTTATTTGTTATAAACTCCATTACAATGCCGTTATCAGCTTCTGAAATGTCTATTGAAGCCACTAATCTGCAATGGCTACCATTTGACACAGATTGTATTTCGATTTATTGTGAAACTTCAAGTAATACAGTGACAATATCTTATAATACGAATGGTGGCAAGGACAAGAATGGTAATGCCATCACTTATGAAAATGTAACACAAGCCCCTAACAAGCAGATTGTTTTACAGGGTGCGGATATGTACAATGGAAACAAGTTACTTTCATGGACGGATAGTCAAGGTAATAAGTACAATTATGGAGATGTTTATACCATACCAAATGACAATACAACCCTTATGGCAGAGTGGGTAATAGGAAATGAAGTTACAGTTACTAACACATTGTCGGCAAATAGTACGGTAGAGTTTCAATCTATGTCACCGTCACGTTGTTTAATACGTTATGATGACAACGAAGTAGTCAGACGTAATACAAATACAATTTCAACATTTAAAAAGAATTATTCTTCAGGTACACACGATACCACTATTGTGTCCGAAAGTGACTATTTAACTAACTTTGATAATGCTTTTGATAAAGAAACAACTACAAAAATTGATTGTTCCAAAGTAAAAATAACTGACCTCAATACACCTATGGGAAATGAATTTGAGAACATGACAGACTTTGTTTTTCCTGCTAATCTTACAGGCATTTCTGCTAGTGAAGGGGTGTTGTCAGGTTGTAAAAAACTTACCAACATTACATTTCCTACAGCATACTGTTATATTTCTCACCCTGAATCGTTTCTTGCTAATAGCACATTTACTAATGGGTTAGAACTACCTTATACCTTAAATTTCGTACCAATGGTTTCAGTTGATGAGCAAACAGGTATCGAAGAAATAAAGCGAAATGAGATACTAAAAGGAAGTCATGTTATTGGAAAACTAATAATCTATTCAACAAGCTCTAATAAGTGTATAGTTTATGTCAATAAGGAAACAACAAGCCTAAACCTTTATCCCGCAATAGCAAACAAACGGTTTTATCTTATGGGAAAAGGTGTTGACGGTGATTTATCGGGACTTAGCTACATACAAATAGGTCGCTATGCCAATATTAACGAAACTGATGGCTTTGCAAGTAACACAGCGGCAAGTATACAGCTAGACTTAAATTATGCCGCCAAAGATTGTACGACAAAAATACCTAAAAATGCTTTTAATGGCTATAAGGGTAAGAGCATTTCAGTTGGTTATGTAGGTACTGTGACCGACAGTTCTGGTATTGAACTTTGTGAAGGGGCGTTTTGTAATATGCCGAATATGACTGCCTTGCCAATGATTAGTCCGAGTTGTACGCCTACACAATATCTGAAGGTTGTGCCTGTGAATTGTATGAATAATCTGCCCTCCTTAACCTCGGCAACCACAGGTTATGTAGTCGATGTTGAGGGTTGTAACGATATGCCCAATCTGACAACTTTAAGAGTTGAAAGTTCTTGTGAAATAATGAACGGATTTAACAACTGTCCTAAACTGCGGAGCTTATCATTTGTGAGTGATGGAAAAGTAAAAGAAATTGGTGGTTTGAATAATAATGCTATCACAACATTTTATATTCCAAATACTGCATTGTCAGTTTCGGGCGTAAACAACTGTTCTGCCCTAACAACGGTCGTTATTGGAACTTCTTTGACTAGCTTTACAGGGTTTAATAATTGTCCTAAATTAAACAAGTTTACTGTGAATAGTGCCAATACCACCTTTAAGGTTATTAATGACAATCTTTATCAAGGAAATAAACTCTGCCGTGTTCCAATGAACAAAGGCTACATTGTGGTTGAAAATGGTACAACGGAAATTATGAGCAATGCTATTCAGGTTACTTTTGTGAACAACATTTCTATTCCAAATGGTTGTACTTTAGCCAGCGGCTCAATAAAGAGTCAAAGTGTAGGTCAAATTATTTTCCATACTTCTTTTAACGCAGAAACTGGGAAATATAATAATTTAACTATGACCGATTTTAGCACACTTGATAATGTGCAAGTCGGAACTATTTTCACCTACGGAAATGGCATAACTGACATTACGGACGAAAATTGTTTACCTGTTGTTAAATATTGTGTGGAACACAACATCAATTATATTGATATGAACGAAACAAATACTAACGCTCGTGGAGTTGTTGGAATAAGCGGTAACGCAGAATTGGACGGTGATAACTGATGATAAATACTTATGCTTGTACTCCAAATCAAACTTCTTCCGAAACTGTGTTTGCAGATTTAAAAACATTTTTTGAAGATAAGTGGACTTGGAGTAAAATTGAAACAAATTATCCTGATAGTGAGTCCACCGATTATAACACTTTGACATTTTGGGTTGATGATACAACGTACTTTAGAATAATGTTTGACTCTGCAAAGTCACGTTATTGGGCTGGGTGTGGTGAATATGACTCTGCTAAAACATCGCCATATGCTGATTATGTTGGTTTTACCTATAGCAAGTTTGATAGTATTATGTTGTACACTACAAGTCAAGGAATGTTAATTTTGTTCAAAAGTGGAGATAATGACTATGTATTAAGTGGGGCTATTGCAAAAATGAAAAAGCTCTCAGATGATACGGAGATTACAGGTTTCTTTACACCAACAAACAACTCAGGGCATCAGGGAGCTAAAACAACGAGTTCATACAATATGTTTAACCAAAATTTATTCAATGGCGGTACAAACCTTGTACCACAAGTTGATTTTAGTATACCATTGAACAGTACGGTTGAGGGCCAATACGCTGCTAAAACTGACGGAATATTTTATGTGTATATGGGTCAAGACAGTGTGTTTCCTGCTGATGGAACTGTTGTAAAATTTACAATGAATGGTGTTAATTATGTAGGCAACTGCAAAATGGTTTTAGCTGATTATTCGTAAGGGCGGTGTGTAGAATGTCTAAAATGAACAAGTTAATCAAGGAAAGTCAAGATAGTAAAAAAACACTTGGTTACACCTATGGCACAGTTAAAAGCTATGACTCTACAAACTGCACAGCCGTTGTTTCATTGTTAGAATATAATGGTGCCGAAAAATCTTTCCTAAATAAATCAGGCGAGATTTTAAGCATGGGGGATAGTGTATGGATCTATTTTCGTGGTGGTGGTATAAATAGTGGCTATATTGCTATTAGGAATGGTAAACCTATACCTCTAGGAAGTCAAAATTCTAGCGTAGGACGATTTGTTGAATACGTTGATAGTGGTGGTAGTAGACACATCTCAGAAAAGTTTAATTATTATGGCGATTCTTATTGGTATACTATAGCCCCTGATGGAACAGAGCAGATTACTATTTATCTTGAAAATATTGCTCATGGTGATTATAACCATGTTAAAGGTCAAGCAAACCACTGCTACGAATATAGTTATGACAGCAATAACTATATTGATTTTTCAGACATGAAAAGCAATTTAATGCTGAAGATGTTGGTAAACTATGCTCGTGGAAATAGCAGTTTAAATTCCTTAACAGGCTTTAATAATACTAGCGTTGGTGGATTTTCTAATCACGTCAGTGGTATGTGGAATACGTCTGAATATAGTGTGGCGGTTGATTGTAGTGGTGCAAAAAATACTGTTTCCAATTCTCGTGATACATATATTAATGGCATAAATAATTTGCTAGAGGGTGTAGCTGATAGTATTGTAGTTGGCACATTGAATACTGTTAAGGGCGACAAGGCTAAAGACCAAATGGCAACCAATAATGCTGTATTTGGGTATAATAATGAGGTTATTAATTATGACAACTGTCTTGTTGCAGGTTCACATAATCGTGCCACAGCAGATAATCAAACCGTTATAGGAGTTAATGCAAAACGAACTTATAAAAGTTCGGAAAACGCTGATATACTATTTAATATAGGAAATGGTTCTGCAAGTCAAAACTCTGCAATGCAAGTGGACTTTTCAGGCAATGTTTATGCCGGTGGTGCGTACAAAACTATAGGTGCTGACTATGCTGAATATTTTGAATGGCTTGACGGTAACACTAAAAATCAAGACAGAATTGGTTTATTCGTTACGCTTGACGGTGATAAAATCAAGCTTGCAAATAAGGGTGATTATATTCTTGGTGTTATATCAGCCAACCCATCTATTGTTGGTAACTCTGCTGAATTAGATTGGCATGATAAATATAAAACAGATGTTTATGGGCGGTTGATTTATGACGAGTCACACAATCTTATATTAAACGAAAACTATAACGATACGCTTGAATATGTTCCTCGTGGGGCAAGAAAAGAGTATGGCAAAGTTGGTTTACTTGGACAGTTGGTAGCTCAAGATGATGGAACGTGTGAGGTCAACGGATATTGTACGGTTGGTGTGAATGGCGTGGCAACTAAGTCAGATAGTGGTTATAGGGTCATTAAACGTATTGACGAAACACATATAAAAATAATACTGAAATAAAAAGAGGGCGACAACCCTCTTTTATTATTGGAGGAAAATTATGAAAGAGATTATTACTCAGATGATTACAGAGTATTTGCCTGTAATTTTAACAGCGGTCATGACGGCTATTGTTGGCTTTGTCAAATCGAAGTACACAAAAATTGCAAATGACAGCATTAAGAAAGATGTAGCGGCTACAACAGTAAAATACATAGAACAGATCTATAAGGACGTTCACGGTACAGAAAAGCTTGAAAAGGCTAAAGAAACTATGCTCTCTCTGCTTGAAGAAAAGGGTATCAAGATTTCTGATATAGAACTTGTTATCTTGCTTGAAAGTGCTGTTAAGGATATGAATTATAAGTCGCTTACAGATTTTATTGACGAGGTTAAGAATGGCGGTGAGTAATTATGAACGCAGTTAAGGAAATTGCTACCTACTGTGGAAGTATTACAACCATTTTGGCATTAATTACAATCGTGGTTAAACCGATAAGAAATAAATTCATAGGGTGGATTTCAAAAACAAGTGATAAAGATAACTTGAATAAAAAAATAGACAAGCTAACAGTATTGGTGGAAAGACAGGTAGAACAGAACAAGGGTATGGAAGCCGAACTACAAAAACAGAGTTTGGCTTTGCAAGCTACGTTAAGAAATTCGATTTTAGTGATTTACAATTCAAGAATGAAAGAAAATAGTATTTCACTGTATGAAAAAGAAAATCTCGCAAGATTGTATGAAAGCTATTCGTCTATTGGCGGCAATAGCTTTGTACATAATTGCGTAGATGAATTGAACAAGTTACCCGTAAAGGAAGATTAATTGGAAAGGAAGTATACATATGACTATTAAGGGTATAGATGTTTCTGAACATCAGGGCAATATTAATTGGTCTAAAGTTAAGGGCAATGTAAGCTTTGTTATACTAAGAGCTGGCTATGGTGATGCTATTACATATCCAAATCAAATTGATAAAACATTTGAAAAGAATTATAAGGGCTGTAAAGATAATGGCATTCCATGCGGTGTTTATTGGTATTCATATGCACAATCGGTAGAAGCCGCAAAGCAGGAATCAAAAGCTTGTCTTAAAGCAATTAAGGGTAAAAAGTTTGAATATCCTATTTATTTTGACTTAGAGGAGCACTCACAGTTTAATAAAGGTAGAACATTTTGTGATTCTATTGTAAAGGCTTTTTGCGGTGAGATTGAAAAGGCAGGCTATTATGCAGGACTTTATATGAGCCGTTTTCCTTTGCAGAGTTATATTTCTACTGATGTAGCAAAGAGATATACACTTTGGATTGCTGAGTATTCTAGTAGATGCAATTACAATGGTGTGTATGATATGTGGCAGTATTCTAGCACTGGTAAGATAGACGGAATTTCAGGCAATGTTGATGTAGATTATTGCTATAAAGATTTTCCTACAAAAATAAAATCCGCAAACCTGAATGGGTTTGTAAAGTCAAAGGAATTTCCAACACTTGAAAAGTCTGGTTACAAAAAAGGTGATAAGACCAGTGGTGTTCTTGCTTTGAAAGAAATGCTCATTATAGCAAAAGCAAAGAAACTTCATGACGTTGCACTTGACGAGAATAACATATTTGGCGAGGGTACTGAAAAGGCTGTCAATGCTCTGCTAAAAAAGTGGGGATATAAGCAAAACAGTATTGCAGGCGAGAAGTTTATTAAGAAGCTTGCAAGTGCTATTAAGTAATATCGTTATTAAAGGGCGAGGTAATACAGCTTCGCCCTTGTTATATTTTATTTGTATGAAAGGAAGATGAACTATGGCGTATTGTGCTACAAACGGAAACTTGTACGAAAACGGAAAGGCTTTTGAGCTGAAAGTTGGCATTGGTACTGATTTTAAAGTACAGGCTTCGGGAACTGGCAGTTTTCAGGTTGTAGGAAAACTGACTCAGAATGGTGCAGAGGAAGTGCTTATGATGGTTGATCTAAGTGACTTCTCAACAGCTGATACGATTACAACGGAAAATGTTTACGCAGGTGACGTGAGCGGTTACTATAGTGTAACTGTTAAAAACGTTAAGGGTGTAAACAAAATTTGGGGAACAATTACTTATTAAGGAGGTGGATTTATGGCTACAGATATCATTGCTAGAGGTATGGCGGCTAATGCTAAAAAGTCTGCCACTGAATTAGGCAACAAGATTGAAAGCGAAAAGTGGATTGGTACAAAAGCCGAGTGGGAAGCTGTGGATAAATCCACTATAAAAGACGGAACAATCGTATATATCACTGACGATGAAACGGTGATTTTATATGATAAAGCGGAAATGGAAAAGTTAGCAACACAGGTCGCCGCTGACCGCACAGCCGCTGAGAACGCTGCACAGACGGCACAGGCCACAGCCGCAAGTATTACAGAGAATTATACGGAAATAGCAAAATTTTTCATCAAATCAAAAAATATGCTTAATCTTGAAACGATTGCAACTGGTACATGGATTTCCAACACGAGCGGAAATATCCAACCATATGTCGGCTGGTCGTCGACAGACTATATTTCTGTTGATAGCCTGACTACGATATTTTTTGTGTCTGAAAAAAATGGCGTCTACGAATTTGTGGGCGGAAATTTCGGTGCTTTTTATGATGAACAAAAAAGGTACATAAGCGGATTCAGTGGGGTAGTTTTAGAAAACACTCTCATACCACAAAATGCTAAGTATATAAGAATATCAAATAAATCATTGTTATTTACAAAAAGTGTAAAACCCATTATATCAAGTATAGATATCTGGAATCCAGTACCGACACCGGAAGACTACGAAGGATGTGAAGTAAGGTTCAACGACTCAGAAAATGCGTTGCCTAATGCTTATGAAGCGATTAAAAAAAATACGGTGGAGATCGGCAGACTAAAGGCGAACGTTGATTTTCTGGCTATGCTGAACGGTGTTGAGCTGGAGGTGAGCGGTGGTGAGGCCAGCTATGCAAAGGTAAAGAGATACTATGACAGCCGTTTATGGTCGGCTGTTATGGTACACGCCGCCGTTGGCAAGTGGATAACAGCGGAGGAGTATGAAGAGATCACAGGTCAGAAGTACGAAATTCCCAAAACTAAGTAAATAAAATTCATGTTTTATTAAGAAAAACAGGCTCGGAAAGTGCGTAAATGTGTGGTTTGCGAGCCTTGAACTTTTGTAGAATTTTGGAAATTTAAAACATATAAAAATAAGGAGATAAGATGCAATGAGTGTGAACACATTTGACAAAAATAATGGTGATCTTACGCCTTTATCTAAATTGTATCAGATAGAATCGGGTAACGAGGTTAGTAAATTATTTGAAGAAATAGCTTCGTTAAAAACGCAGGTAGAATATAATACCGACAAAATTAATGAATTAGAAAATAGTTCGAATAATATAGACATCCCAGTAGGCACGGCATACGGCTGGACAGAGGGTGCAGCGGTGACAGCGGTTGTGGGGACGGCGAGTAAGGAGGTTGAGTAGATGTCAATACAGTATCTGAATAATTTCACAGGTAGGGGTGCCACACAAGTCCTTGAAACTGCCAAGACTTGGTTTGAAAAGCTGTTGGCAATGTATGACTGGAACGAGAAAAGTTCAGTTGAGGTACAGTCGGACGGACTCACGATAATATCAAAGTATTATTTTACAGAAAACAGTTATCTGTATGTTTATTCGACAAGATACGGACAGGGCTCGTTTTGGAACTTGAAATGGAAGATAGTGACCCCATTTGGTGAAGTTGTACCGAGTGATTCAAGCATTACATACTATAGCGGTGCATATGCAATGAGTGTTAAGGCAACAAGAACGTCAAAAGGTATTGGTATATGTCTTTATAATTATGGTGATAGCATGGGCGAACAGTACGACACGGGTAATCCGAAAGATTTTAACTTTATGATAGGGGAGTATGAGTTCAATGGAGAGACTAAGCGAGGACTCATTTATCATAACAATAAGGGCACAACAACTATCACAAATCCGTTACGTTACGCCATTTACAGCGATGATGAACACGGCACGGGAGTAACCCGATACACCTATATAGATGCCGACAGAAAAGCTGTTTATGTCCCGCTTGCAAGTACTGTGACTGGAGCCGTTTTTAAGGATATATGCCTTATCAGATATTCTCCTGCAAACTTTGTGGTGGAAGAGATTGAGGGCAAAGATAAGTGGGTTTGCGGTATTGGTCTTGCTCTCAGACATACAGAGGAGGTGTGACTATGGCGATTGAGCATAAGACGTTGCTTGCAGCAGATTCTATGTCTTCTGTTACATATGCTGACCTCAAAAATGTTTATAATGCAATATTAAACGCCTATGCATGGGAAGACGGCTCAAAGGTAGTTGAAACAGCTGATTCTAATAGCCTTTATCATATATATGGGCAATATTACTTTACAAAGAATAGCTATCTACAGCTTCGTGTGCATTCTGTTTCAAATTTTTGTGTAACAAACACATTGGTAACACCTACAAAAACGATAACTTTTGATATGTATAATGATAGTCATGCTACCTATTCTATAGGTACTACTAGTAAAGGTATTGCTATAAGTGCATGGTCAGGAGCTAGTGACGATTCGAGAGATGTTCACGATTATAACTTATTTATTGGAGAAATTACATTGCTCGATGGAACTGTGACAAAGGGTTGCATAAGAAATGATAATTATAATAATAATTATGTAGTTGCAACAGATAAGGGTATATCAGAAGAAAGTACGTTTATATCTAATATAGATAGTACTAAAAAATCCTATTTAGCTCCTGTCACTGATAGTACTTATGGTGGTACATTTAAAGATATCTATATGATGTTTTGTTCCCCTATACAATATAACAAAATGAAAATTGCTGATACCGACAAGAAGTATCTTTGCGGTAAAGCAATATGTTTAGCAGATTAAAAAAATATTCTGAATGTAAATCAAAATCCACTTCTGACCTTAGTTCGGAAATAATTTTAGGGTACTAGAAATTAATCTAGTACCCTATTTTTTTACGCTTGACGAAATATAAATAATTAGATATAATAATATTACCTAAAGAAAAGGGGTTAAAAAAGAAAATATTGTTAAGGGCTAACGAGATAGTGGAAGAATAGTTTCTATGAAATAAAGATTTTATTAGAAATTTATAAGAC
>ERZ1034920.1206-NODE-1206-length-17255-cov-5.349244_pt1 | contig 17255 bp, 13 predicted proteins | sample MGYA00520688_ERZ1034920 | MGnify/ENA primary metagenome ERZ1034920 (study PRJEB33766, sample SAMN09781785) | gut metagenome | biome: gut microbiome | host: Homo sapiens | place: Madagascar | study: EMG produced TPA metagenomics assembly of the PRJNA485056 data...
TTGTTGCAATAGCAATTTATTTATCACCGGTATTAAAGAAGACAATGAGTATGTTTGCATTGATTCCGATGGCACTTATGATGGGAAGTATGGTTTCGTATGATATGTTATTAATTGCAGGGAGCTTTCTGTATGTGTCATTGTGTCTGAGGTTAATGTATAAGCCGGAAGCTAAATGGAACTGGAAATATGCAGTAACATTTGGCGCGATTGCTTTCTTGTTCATAGCTGTTAAAATTATATATTTACCATTGTATTTGTGGCTGTTTTTGATTTTACTTGAGGATAAAGATAAAAAAGAACTGGTAAAACGGATTGTGTTTGTGGTGCTTGTTTTTATTATTCTTTATGCAATGACATCAGTGATTCCTGTAAAGATGTCGCAGGTTTTTGCCGGTGGAGAGTCTGGCGGTGGCTTATCACCATCGCAGCAGCAGCTTCAATATGTGATAGGTCATCCGTTTAATTACTTGAAAACATTTTTCCATACATTAAATATCGGAAGAAATTTCTATATTTCGTCGACATTAAGTCTGTTTGGCTTGTTGGATACCTATATGTTAGTGGTATTTGTATATGTATATGCAGCTTTATTGATATTAACAGGCATATCTGAAGTGAGTATAGAGGATATAACCATGAAATGGTATTATAAGGTTGCTATTGTATTAAGCGTTATGGCATCATTTTTCGGCGCTTTTCTGGCAATGTATATTGTGTGGACACCGCTTGTATCAGGTGTTGGAGCTGCTACAATTGAGGGAGTACAGGGACGTTATTTCCTTCCAGTGTTGTTTCCGCTTGTGCTTATTTTTTCGAATCATTGGATAGTTAAGAAGAAATATACGAAACTTGTAGCGGAGAAACTGGTTGAATACAGCGAACTGGTATGTGTAATCATGCTTACATTGTCCATGATAACGATTTTATTAAGGTTTTGGGTGTAAAAATGTCAATTATTAGAAGTGTGAAAAATCAGATAAATGCAAGCCGCTTTGATTTTCATTTATTGAGAAAATATGGTATGTATTCCGTGAAGAAGAACTGGGAAAACAGAGAGTATCATAAATGCCCGTCAAAGAGTGCAATGGATGCATTTCATCTCCCTGTTGAACAGGAATTGGAGAAACAGAGAAAAACAGAATTTCATGAGGATATCAAAATCAGTATTATAACGCCATTGTATAACACACCGGAGAAATTTTTGACTGAATTGATTGATTCGGTTACAGCACAGACATATTCAAATTGGGAATTGTGTCTGGCGGATGGAAGTGACGAGGAACATACTTACGTAGGGGATATCTGTAAAAATCGGATGGCACAGGATTCCAGAATTGCATATCATTTGTTGGAAAAGAATGAAGGGATTTCAGGAAATACCAATGAATGTATAAGACTGGCAACAGGAAATTATTTTGCACTCTTGGATCATGATGATTTGTTGCATCCGTCAGCTTTGTATGAAGTAGCAAAAGCAATTGAGGAAAAGGGTGCAGATTTTGTGTACACAGATGAAGTGAAATTTAAAAAGGATATTTACAGTATTGATAATCCAATTTATTTTAATCTGAAACCGGGATTCAGTAAGTATGATCTTCGGTCGCATAATTTCATCTGTCATCTGACTGTGTTTAGTAAGAGTTTACTGGACACGGAAGAGGTGTTTTACAGACAGGAATTCGATGGTAGTCAGGATCATGACATGGTTCTGAGAATGACAGAAAAAGCTCATAAAATTGTTCATATACCTAAAGTATTGTATTATTGGAGAGTTCACGAAAATTCTGTATCTATGGATCTGGGCGTTAAATCTTATGCTGTTGATTCTGCGTTTAGAGCAGTTAAGTCACAACTCGAAAGAAACGGAGAAAAAGGTAAAATTAGTAATACTGAAAGATTGAAATTACTATACAGAATTGATTATGAGATGAAAAACTATCCGCGGGTATCTATTGTGCTGCATGGAAGTGATGAAAAAGAAGTTATTGCAAAGGCGGTTAATTCAATTATAGACCAGACGAATTATCCAAATTATGAAATTATATATGCTTCTTCAACTGTAATTGAAGACATAGAAGATAGGGGAATATCTGTAAATCATGTTGATATCTCTGAAAGAGAAGGGATAACGGAACGATGGAATCATGCTATAGAGAAAGCAACAGGTGAACACATTGTTCTTATGGATATGAAGGTATACCCAAAGGGAAAAAACTGGCTTCGGGAAATGATGATGTATTCGGTGAAGGATGACACGGCTATTGTTGGGTCAAAGATATATTATGAAGATGAGACGATAGCATATGCCGGCATTTCAATGAGAGAAGATTTTCAGGACAAATTATATCGTTTGTGTGTACATGATTCTGTAAGAGAAGATGGATATGAAGCAATGTTGCTTCATGTGAGACGTGTATGTCTTGTGACAGCAGAGTGTATGCTGTTTGAAAAAAAGATATGGGATGAACTGAATGGTTTTGATAATGTAGTTCCGGAATATGAAGATATTGATTTTTGTATCCGGGCAATAGAAAATAATAACAGAATCAATGTGTGGACACCTTTTGCAGAAATGTTTACATCTCATAGAGAGATAAATGGATTGAAAAGTCCGGAAGCAATTACAGTATTTGAGGCTAAGTATCGACAGGCAATCGAGAAAGATGATACATCACATCCTGTTTGGGATAAGTTTGGCTTAGTATAGGAGTTCAATATCATGGCAAATGTGAAAGAATTAAGTAAAAAAACAGTACGTACTTTGAAGAATGAAGGGGCAGGCGTTGTATTAAGAAAAGCAAAACGGAAAATTATGGGAACAGCGCAGCCACAGGCTGAAATATATACACCAGAAGATATTTTTAAAGATGTACTGTTCATTAATGGATGTGATGCAAGTGTACCTCATCCTACCCGTTATAGGGTAACTCATCAGAGAGAGCAGCTGGAAGCACATAATATTTCAACAGCGCAGGTTTTTTATGCAGATTTACAATTGGATCAAGTTCGGTTTTACCGGACATTTATCTTCTTCCGCTGCCCATATACTGATGTGATCGGAGAGTTTATTAAAACAGCAAAACAGTTAAATAAAAGAGTGCTGTTTGATATTGACGATCTGGTAGTAGACACAAAGTATACGGATACAATTCCTTATCTTTCTACCATTTCAAAAGCAGAAAAAGAATTATATGATGATGGAGTAAGACGTATGGGAAGAACGCTGTCTCTGTGTGATGCAGCGATTACAACTACGGAAAGACTGGCGGCAGAACTTGGAAATTATGTGCCGGAAGTGTTTATTAATCGCAACACAGCATCAGACGAGATGTACGCATTGTCTGAAAATGCCTGGCGTTCAAAAATGAGAACGGATCAGACGGTAGGAATCGGTTATTTTAGTGGAAGTCTGACTCATAATGATGATTTTTTGATGATATTGCCGGCATTGCAGGATGTGATGAAGAACAATCCTGATGTAAGACTGCATGTTGTCGGAGAACTGAATCTTCCTGAAGAATTGAAAGAACTCAAATCTCAAGTGATTGCACATCCGTTTGTTGATTGGCGTAAGCTTCCTGAGTTGATTGCCAAGGTGGATATTAATATTGCACCATTAGAAGGTGGAGTATTCAATGAATCCAAATCGGAGAATAAATGGGTAGAAGCGGCATTAGTAAAAGTGCCGACTATTGCAAGCAATGTTGGAGCATTTGCCAGAATGATAGACCATAATAACACAGGACTATTATGTGATGATGTAAAAGACTGGAAAGAATATCTGACCAGACTGGTTATTGATAAAGAGGAAAGAGAAAGAATTGCGGACAATGCATATCACTACTGTAAAGAACATTGTGTAACGTTATATACGGGAATGCCTCTTGCTGAGTATGTGAAAAAATATATGACAGAGAATTATGTGTTTGCGTTACCATCTCTTAATATCAGTGGTGGCATCATGGTAGCATTTAAGCATATGTGTATGTTGAAAAAGAAAGGATATGATGTCCTGGTTTTAAATGACAACGAGGATACACCATGGTGCGAATTTGAAGGTGAGCGTTTCCCTGTTCTTGGACAGAATATAGATAAGTTCTGCGGAAAAATGGATCATGCAGTAGCAACAATGTGGACAACTTTAGATTTCGTTCAGAAATATTATAATATCGAAGACCGCAGATATCTGGTGCAGGGGTATGAGACAGATCTGTATCCTGCTGGAATACATCTTCGTGGATTGGCGAACAGAACCTATAGACCGACAAGAGAGATACAGTTTTTGACGATATCGAAATGGTGTCAGAGGTGGTTGAAAGACAAATACAGACAGGATGCATTATATGCACCAAACGGTATGAATCTTCAGGAATTCAATTATACGGAAAGATCATTTAAAGATAAGATACGTATATTGATTGAAGGAGATTGTGCGGTTGATTATAAAAATGTAGATGAAGCATTCCGTGTTGTAAATGAATTATCATCGGACAAATATGAAATCTGGTATATGTCTTATAATGCGGAGCCGAAAATCTGGTATCGTGTAGACAAGTTTTTGCATAAAGTTCCATACAGTAAAGTACATGAAGTGTATGAACAGTGTGACATTCTATTGAAGACCAGTCTTTTGGAAAGTTTCTCATATCCACCGATTGAAATGATGGCAACAGGTGGATGTGTTGTGGCAGTGCCAAATGGTGGTAATGCTGAATATCTGGTGAATGAAGAAAACTGTCTGTTGTATGAAGCAGGAAAGATTAGTGATGCAGTATCTGCGATTGAAAGAATAAGTAAAGATAATGATCTGCGGATGAAGCTTTCAAAACAGGGGAGAAAGACAGCAGAATCAAGAGACTGGAAGAATATTGAATCGGATATTCTGAAGTTATATATGAGAGGATAAAAAAGATGAATCAACCGTTGGTAAGTGTATTAATTGCGAATTATAATCATGAGGATACCATAGTAGAGACTCTTAAGAGCGTATTAAACCAGACATATAAAAATATGCAGATTATTGTAGTGGACGATGGGTCGACAGATCAGTCCTGGCAATTGATTAATCAATTTGATGATCCTCGGATCGAGGCATATCGTCTTGAAAAAAATCAACATGTCTGTGCGGCAACTAATTATGGAATTGCAAAGATTAAGGGCAATTATGTTGCAAGATTAGATAGTGATGATCTCTGGTATCCAGAAAAGATTGAACGTCAGTTGACCTATATGGCAGAGAATAAGGACTGCAAAGTTTGTTTTACCTGGTGTGATTTTATTGATGAAAACGGAGTTAATATTAATCATATTGAAACAGACAGAGTACGATTACATGAGGTGGCGTTTGTAGATCAGGCAGATGCAGTAGAGCGGTTTTATTTCAGGGGTAATTGTCTGTCACATTCATCGGTGCTTATGGAAGGAAAGGTCATGCAGGATATCGGAGAGTATGATGCAGGTTACAATCAGCTTCATGATTTGGATTACTGGATGCGCATTGCCAAAAAGTATCGGATTGATGTGATACAGGAAAAGTATATGGCAGTTCGAAGATTTATAAAGCAGGAAAATCTGATGACTAATATGAGCAATATGTCTGAAGGCGCAGAAATAAGGGTGTTTAATGAATATATGGAACTGCGTGCACATTATTTTGAAGGACTTTCAGATGATCTGTTAGTGAAAGCTTTTGGAAAATATTTTCGTAAGCCTGGTGTGCTTGATTCGAAGCAGTTAGAATGTGAAAAAGCATTTCTGATGTGCAGACCACAGGATGGATGGACAGGAATTCCACCTGCAGGACTGCGACGTCTGCATGAACTCATGATAGATGAAGAAATGAAGCAGATTCTGGAGAATGATTATAATTTTGGAATCAGAGATTATTACAAATTGCTGGAGAATCATTTGTATGATGATTCAATTTTGCAGATGAAGAAAAGACAACTGCAGGATGAAATTAAGTTATTAGAATTTGAAAAAGAAAATTTACGTAATGAAATTCAGATGTATGCGGGATCTACAAGCTGGAAGATAACAAAACCATTGAGAGCATTAGGAAATATCAGAAAAAGAAGTTAAACATAGAATAGGATTATGCAAAATATGACAATGATATCAAAAGTTGTAAAATCATTATCGGAAGAAGGAATTACAGGATGTGCTGTACGCACAAAGAATTTTGTGAAAAAGAAAGTGAAAGCACATAGTTCTGGAACACTGACGTACAAAGATATTTTATTTATCAGCGGATGCAGGGAAGATCTTCCACATCCGTGGCGTTATAGAGTTTCACATCAGCGGGAACAACTGGAGGCTTGCAATATTTCGACAGATGAAGTTTACTTTCAGGAATTAACGATGAACCATCTCCGGTATTACAGAGTGTTTGTATTTTTTCGGTGTCCTTGTACAGAATTGATTGGCAAGTTTGTGGCTGTGGCAAAGAAGATGAATAAAAAGGTAATATATGATGTTGATGATCTAGTGATAGATACTGTGTATACCGATCAGATTACCTATGTTCAGAAAATGAGCTCAGAAGATAAAGCGGCATATGATGCTAATGTTAGGAATATGGGACATTTATTGAAAATGTGTGATCTGGCCATTACGACAACAAATTGTCTGGCGGATGAATTAAAAAAATATGTGCCGAAGGTAATTATTAACCGTAATGCTGCGTCGGAAATGATGGTAGATTTATCCAGACAGGCTAGAGAGAGAACTGATTCTCCTTCGGCTAAAATTAGAATGGGTTATTTTAGTGGAAGTATTACACATAATTCGGATTTTCAAATGATATTGCCTGTTATAGCAGATATTATGAAATGTAATAAGCAGGTGGAACTTTGTGTTGTTGGTGAACTGGATATACCTGATGAATTGAAAAAATATGAAGACCGGATTGTAAAATTACCATTTTCAGATTGGCAAAAACTTCCAGAGATGATTGCAGGAGTGGACATTAATCTGGCACCGTTAGAAGATACGATATTTAATCGTGCAAAATCAGAAAATAAATGGGTTGAGGCTGCGCTTGTGAAAGTACCGACAGTGGCAAGTGATATAGGTGCATTTCATGATTCTATAGAGAACGGTGTAGATGGAGTATTGTGTTCTGATAAGGAAGAATGGAAGAATGCATTAGAGAAGTTAATTCTTGATCCGGAGTATAGAAGAAGATTGGGAAATACGGCATATGACAATTGTGTAATGTATCACACGACTGTAAAGAGGGCTATGGGGTTTGTACATACACTGCTACGGGAGATGCCGAAAAATTATGTGTTTGTACTTCCTGGTCTTGAAATCAGTGGTGGAATGAAAGTGGCGTTGAAACACGCTGTTATGCTGAGAAAAGCTGGAAAAGATGTGATCCTGTTTACGTTAGATAATCAGGAGAGGTGGCTGGATTTTGAAGGTATGAAATTCCCAGTGTTGAGTATAAAACACACGGAAATGGAAGGAAATATCGGTTGCGCGGTTGCAACGATGTGGACAACACTCTCGTTTGTAGAACAGTATGCTAATATTGACAGAAGATGTTATCTTGTCCAGAATTATGAAGCAGATTTTTATGCAGAGGGAGATCCGTTGCGGATCATGGCTAACAGAACTTATATGCCGCATAATCACGTAGAATTTCTTACGATATCAAAATGGTGTCAGAATTGGCTGGATGAGTGGTATGGACAGAAAGCATTATATGCACCTAATGGTCTGGAGATTGATAAGTTTACCGTAGGAAATCGTACATTTGAGGGTAAAATAAAGATATTGATTGAAGGAGACTGTTCTGCTGAACATAAAAATGTGGATGAAGCATTCCGGGTTGTAAATGAATTGTCATCGGACAAGTATGAAATCTGGTATATGTCATATAACGCAGAACCGAAGGAATGGTATCGTGTAGATCGTTTTCTTCACAGGGTTCCATATGACAAAGTGCCAGAAATATATGAAGCTTGTGATATTTTGTTGAAGACAAGTCTGCTGGAGAGCTTTTCGTATCCTCCGATTGAGATGATGGCAGCAGGAGGATGTGTTGTTGTTGTACCAAATGGTGGTAACAGTGAATATCTGCAGGATGAAGTGAATTGTCTGTTATATCCGGCGGGAGATATCAAGAAAGCAGTGCAACAGATTGAAAGGATATGCTCAGATAAAGCATTACAGGTAAAGCTGGGTGAAAATGGAAGAAAGACAGCTGAAGAACACGATTGGAAAGTAATTCAGAATAAAATTCTTGAAATGTATATCTGATGTATGCTATTCTATACGAATGAGTTTGAATAGTAGTGGAGGTTTATAGAGTGTCGACTTATATACAGAATTTTAAAAAATTCCGACCATTATTAACTGAGTTGATAATGCGTGACATTAAGACGAAGTATAGAAAATCTATACTGGGAGTTTTTTGGACAATTTTAAATCCATTATTTATGATGGTAGTATTGTCAGTGGTATTTTCTAATATGTTTAAATTTGATGTGGAATATTTTCCGGTTTATCTGCTCAGTGGTCAGTTGATTTTTAATTTTTACAACGAAGCAACAACAAATGCTATGGGAGCAATTGTGGCGAACGGACCATTGATTAAAAAAATTTATGTTCCGAAATATATGTTTGTACTGTCGCGTATTTTTTCAAGTTCGATCAATCTGCTGGCGTCATTTACAGCAATGATCTTTGTGATGCTTGCTATGCGTGTGGAATTGCACTATACAGTTCTTCTCGCACCGATACCACTGCTTTTTATAGTGTTTTTCTCTTTGGGAGTAGGTCTGATATTATCGGCAATTACAGTTAAATTCCGCGATATCATGCATTTGTATTCTGTATTTGTTACAGCATTGATGTATCTGACTCCAGTAATCTATCCAATGTCAATTCTGCCGGAATGGCTGAAGAAGATTGTATTGCTGAATCCGATAACTAATATTTTGATGATGTTCAGAGATGTTATGCTGAATAATATGTTGCCGAGTATTGGCTCAATCTTGTTAGCAGCCGGTGAGACGGCAGCGGTAATGGTAATTGGATTATATGTGTTTTACAAGCGTCAGGATACATTTATCTTAGATATATAGGAGAAGAAAATGATGGATAATACAGATATTATCAGTGTGGATCAGGTGTCTATGCGTTTTGCGCTTGCATCTGAAAAAGTGGACAGCTTAAAGGAATACTTTATCAAAACATTGAAAAGCCAGATATCTACGAATGAATTCTGGGCGCTGAAGGATGTGTCTTTCGGTATTAAGCGGGGAGATGCGTTGGGATTGATAGGATTAAATGGTAGTGGAAAAAGTACAATGCTGAAGATTATTGCAGGTGTTCTGAAACCGACAAAGGGTTCTGTTACGGTTCGGGGCGAGGTGGCGCCACTTATCGAGTTGGGAGCTGGGTTTGACTTCGATCTTACAGCAGGAGAGAATATTTTTCTTAACGGAGCACTGATGGGACGTTCTCATGAGGAGATGGAAGCTCATTACGAAGAGATTATAGAGTTTTCTGAATTACGTGAATTCATTGATGTTCCGGTTAAAAATTTTTCATCTGGTATGGTTTCCAGACTTGCATTTGCGATAGCAACGATTGGTACACCGGATATTCTGATTTGTGATGAAGTGTTATCGGTTGGAGACTTCCGTTTTCAAGAAAAGTGTCAGAGACGTATTCAGGAGATGCTAGATAAAGGCACGACATTATTATTTGTATCTCACAGTATTGACCAAGTGGAAGAACTATGCAATAAAGTAGTCTGGCTGGAAAAAGGTAATGTACGGATGTTTGGCGATTGTAAGGAAATTGCTGAGATATACAGAACGTCATATTAGAATATAAGGAGTACAGAGAATGAAGAAGAAATTAAGCTGGATTATTCTTGGTGTTATTCTGATAGCCTTTACATGCGTGTATGCTATTGTGGATAAGAATAATGCAATATATGACAGAACAGTAGATACAAGTAATTATGCATCAATAGGGTTAGAACAGGGAGAGACGGTATCACAGAGTTTTACTTCTAAAGAAGATAAGCTGGATGGTATCAATATAAAAATGTCAGTATCTGGACAGGCTGATGAAAAAAAGATCAGCTATGTTCTAAAAGATGAAGATGATAAAAAAGTCGCATCCGGAAGCGCATTGTTAGAAAAGATCAAAGCGGGCAAATTTTTTACACTGAAGTTTGATGAACTTACAGGATGTAAAGGAAAGACATATACATTTGAACTGACGGCCGAACAGTGCGAAAAGGATGCACAGATAATCGTGTATGCGGTTCCAGGAGCGGATAAAGAAGCACCTCTTGAGGTAAAAGGAGAAAAAGCAGAAGGTGTGATGGTTTTACGGACTATAACACATCGATTTGATATAGAAACATTTGTTGTTACGGCAATATTTATCCTTTATGTGATCTTTTTTATCAGATGGCTGAGTAAAGTTTTTAAGTAGTGATAGAGTGTTGGAGAGGATTCCCGGTTTTCCGTTGTGGAAAGCCGGGAGTTGTTTTATAATAAAATATATGTGTAGCGTGGAGTATAAAGGTGACAATGAAAAAACCTGGTTATTATTCTTCCGGGGAGTTTGCACGTATGGCAGGTGTAACTCTTCGGACGATACGATATTATGATAAACAGAATATATTAAAGCCATCTCTGGTAAGTGATGCAGGAGCGAGATTTTATACGGAAGAGGATTTCGCAAGGCTTCAACAGATATTGCTTCTTAAGTATCTGGGATTTTCACTGGATGATATCCGGGAAATGACAATTGATGATGTAGATTATCATTTCCTTTTGAATTCATTGGGGATTCAGTTAAAACTTGTGAAAGACAGGCTGGAGCAGATGCAGTTGGTAGAACAGGCAATTCAGGATACGATGAATGTGATCCAGACAGAGCGGACAATAGACTGGAGCAATATGCTGAATCTGATCCATCTGACTGGTATGGAGAAGAGTCTGAAGAATCAGTATCAGGATGCATCGAATATTTCAGCAAGAATTAATCTACACAGCCTCTATTCACAGAACCCACAGGGATGGTTTCCGTGGATTTATGAGCAGTTAAATCTGAAGTCTGACACGAAAGTGCTGGAGCTTGGCTGCGGTGATGGTGAACTGTGGAAAGAGAATAAAGAGAAGCTCCCAGAGCAGATAGAATTGTACCTGACAGATATTTCAGAAGGAATGCTCAGAGACGCCAGACGAGAAATCGGTGTGAGAGATAAACGGTTTCATTTTCAGACGGCGGATGCGTGTGAGATTCCGTATGAGGATGATGTGTTTGATGTTGTGACTGCAAATCACGTATTGTTTTACTGTGAAGATATTGGACGGGCTTGTAAGGAGATTCGAAGAGTATTGAAACCAGGCGGCATATTTGTGTGCGGAGCATATGGCAGCAATCATATGAAAGAAGTAAGCCAATTGGTGCAGAAGTTCGATGAGCATATCATATTATCGGCAGAACATCTGTATGAAAGATTTGGAAAAGAAAATGGATTCGATATCCTGAAACCATATTTTGATAAGATTGAGTGGAGGCAGTACGAAGATTATCTGATTGTTCCGGAGCCGGAACCGTTGATAGCATATGTGCTTTCCTGTCATGGTAATCAGGGGCAGTATCTGCCAAACAGGTACAGCGAATTCCGTGGATATGTGAGAAAGAAAACAAAAGATGGATTCAAGATAACCAAAGATGCGGGCGTATTTATATGCAAGCTAGAGGGGAAGGATTAAAAGATGTTATCACTTATAGTACCTTGCTATAACGAGCAGGAGTCATTACCATTTTTCTATAAAGAGGTTACCCGCGTTATAGCAGAGATGAAAGAAGAATATGAATTACTGTTGATTGATGATGGATCCAGGGATCGGACACTTCAACTTATGAAGGAGTTATCATCCAAGGATGCACATGTGAAATACTTTTCGTTTTCCAGAAATTTCGGAAAAGAGGCAGCTATGTATGCAGGATTCTGTAATGCAATAGGAGATTATGTGGCGGTGATGGATGCGGATATGCAGGATCCTCCATCATTGTTACCTGAGATGTTAAGATTGCTGCAGAGCGGTGAGTATGATAGTGTTGCTACCAGAAGAGTGAGTCGTGTAGGCGAACCGAAGATTCGAAGCTGGTTTGCAAGACAGTTTTATAAGCTGATCAATCGCATTTCGGATGCGGATATTGTGGATGGAGCCAGAGATTTCCGGTTAATGAAGCGGGAAATGGTAGATGCTATCATCCAGATCGGAGAACACAACAGATTTTCGAAAGGCATTTTTGGATGGATAGGTTTCCGTACCTATTGGATGGAATATGAAAATGTAGAGCGTGTAGCAGGAGTGACCAAATGGAATTTCTGGAAATTGACGAAATATGCAATTGACGGAATTATCAATTTCTCGCAGGTGCCGCTTAGCATTGCATCGTGGTTTGGCATAGGTATGACTTGTCTGGGAGGGTTGATGCTGCTTGTTGTGGTAATTAAGAAATTATTGATTGGTGTTCCGGTAGCAGGTTGGGCTTCGATTGTATGTATTATCATTTTTATTGGTGGTCTGCAATTATTTTGTCTGGGAATTATGGGGCAGTATATTGCGAAGACTTATTTGGAAGCGAAGAACAGACCGCATTATATCATTGCGCAGACCAATGATGAGAATTCAAAAAAGATAAAATAAATCTTAATATTTTCTAAAAAGACTTGAAGGTGACCTAAGGTCACCTTTTATAATACAATCATAAGATGACAAAAGACTGGGGTTTTTGTATCCCGCTATCGAAGCATGTAATATGCAGGAGGTTCAAATGAAAGGAATTATTTTGGCAGGAGGATCTGGTACAAGACTTTATCCTCTGACGATGGTTACATCCAAACAGTTATTACCGATTTACGACAAACCGATGATCTATTATCCGATGTCTGTTCTGATGAATGCAGGTATCCGTGATATTTTAATTATTTCTACACCACAGGATACACCGAGATTCAAAGAATTGCTGGGAGACGGACATCAGTTTGGCGTGAAGCTGTCTTATGCAGTACAGCCGAGTCCAGATGGACTGGCACAGGCATTCATTATTGGTGAAGAGTTCATTGGTGATGATACTGTTGCAATGGTACTGGGAGATAATATTTTTGCAGGACATGGCATGAAGAAACGTCTGACGACAGCTGTGGAGAATGCGGAGTCTGGTAAAGGTGCTACTGTATTTGGATACTATGTAGATGATCCGGAGAGATTCGGCATCGTAGAATTCGATCAGAATGGCAAGGCTGTTTCTATTGAAGAGAAGCCAGAGCATCCGAAGAGCAATTATTGTGTTACGGGTCTGTACTTCTATGATAATAAGGTTGTAGAGTATGCGAAGAATCTGAAACCAAGTGCCAGAGGAGAGTTGGAGATTACCGACTTGAACCGTATTTATCTGGAGGAAGGCAATCTGAATGTAGAACTTCTCGGACAGGGATTCACATGGTTGGATACCGGTACACATGAGAGTCTGGTAGATGCTACAAACTTTGTAAAGACAGTAGAGACACATCAGCACCGTAAGATCGCGTGTCTGGAAGAGATTGGTTATCTGAATGGATGGATTTCCAAAGAAGAAGTGCTGAAGGTATATGAAGTACTGAAGAAGAATCAGTATGGTCAGTATCTGAAAGATGTATTAGATGGTAAATATCAGGAAAACCTGTACTAAACGAGTGATTGCCCAGAACCATTACTCACATGTAAAGCTGATGCGTCATGCTTGCATGGGAGGTTCTGTGAGCAAATAATAATATAACAACAGAAGGAGAATTAGTATTATGAATATTATTGTGACCGGAGGAGCCGGATTTATTGGTAGTAACTTTGTATTTCATATGTTGAATAAGTATCCGGATTACAGAATCGTATGTCTGGACTGTCTCACATATGCTGGTAATCTGTCTACACTGGAGCCAGTAATGGACAACCCAAATTTCCGCTTTGTGAAGGCAAGCATTACAGACCGCGAAGCTGTATACAAACTGTTTGAGGAAGAGAAGCCGGATATGGTGGTTAACTTCGCTGCAGAAAGTCATGTAGACCGTTCTATCGAGAACCCGGAAGTCTTTCTGGATACCAATATCAAGGGGACAGCAGTGCTGATGGATGCCTGCAGAAAATATGGCATCAAGCGTTATCATCAGGTGTCTACAGACGAGGTATACGGAGATCTTCCGTTAGACAGACCAGATCTGTTCTTTACAGAGGAGACGCCAATTCACACCAGCAGCCCGTACAGCTCATCCAAGGCCGGTGCAGACCTTCTGGTACTTGCATACCACAGAACATATGGACTGCCTGTGACTATCAGCAGATGCTCAAATAACTACGGACCATATCATTTCCCTGAGAAATTGATTCCACTGATGATTGCAAACGCGCTGAATGACAAACCGCTTCCGGTATATGGAAAGGGCGAAAATGTCCGTGACTGGTTGTACGTAGAGGATCACTGTAAAGCCATCGATCTGATCATTCATAACGGACGTGTTGGCGAGGTATACAACATCGGTGGTCACAATGAAATGAAGAATATCGATATCGTAAAGATTATCTGTAAAGAACTTGGTAAACCGGAAAGCCTGATCACATATGTAGAGGATCGTAAGGGACACGATATGCGATATGCGATTGATCCGACTAAGATTCACAATGAACTTGGATGGCTGCCAGAGACCATGTTTAAAGATGGAATCAAGAAGACAATTCAGTGGTATCTGGATAACAAAGAGTGGTGGGAGACTATTATCTCAGGTGAGTATCAGAATTATTATGAGAAAATGTATGCACACCGTCAGGAGGTTAAATAAATGAAGGTATTAGTAACAGGAGTCGGCGGACAGCTTGGACATGATGTGATGAACGAACTGGCAAAGCGCGGTTATGAAGGCGTAGGTTCTGATATTAAGGAAGAATACAGTGGTATTCAGGATGGAACTCCGGTAACTAAAATGCCATATATTCCGATGGATATTACAGAAGCTGCATCAGTAGAGAAAGTAATGCGTGAAGTGAATCCTGATGTATTGGTTCACTGCGCAGCTTGGACAGCAGTAGATAATGCAGAAGATGAAGACAAACAGGCAATTGTACATGCAATTAACGCAGGTGGTACAGAGAATCTTGCAAAAATGGCGAAAGAACTGAATTGCAAGATGGTATATATCAGTACGGATTATGTGTTTGATGGACAGGGCACAGAGCCATGGGAGCCAGATTGCAAGGATTATGCTCCACTGAATGTATATGGACAGACAAAGCTGGATGGAGAGCTTGCTGTATCCGGTAATCTGGACAAATACTTTATCGTACGTATTGCATGGGTATTTGGCAAGAATGGCAAGAACTTTATCAAGACAATGCTGAATGTTGGTAAGACACACGATAAACTTACGGTTGTAAATGACCAGATTGGTACACCGACGTATACATTCGATCTTGCACGTCTGCTGGTAGATATGATTGAGACAGAAAAGTATGGATATTATCATGCAACCAACGAAGGCGGATATATCAGCTGGTATGATTTTACCAAGGAAATCTTCCGTCAGGCAGTTGCTATGGGACATGAAGAATATTCGGAAGACCGGTTGAGTGTTGCACCGGTAACAACAGAAGAATATGGCGTGTCAAAGGCTGCAAGACCATTCAACAGCCGTCTGGATAAGAGTAAGCTTGTGGAAAATGGATTCAAACCATTGCCAACATGGCAGGATGCATTATCCAGATATCTGAAAGAAATCGACTTTTAATTTTAATAAGTAAACAATAGAATCTGCCTGGTATAATTAACCGGGCAGATTTGGTGTATATAACTGGAGGAAAATAAAATGGGACAGATTAAAGTAGAGAAAAATGCAGGCGGCATCGAAGGACTGTGCGTAATAGAACCGGCAGTTCATGGAGATGCCAGAGGATATTTCATGGAGACTTACAATCAGAGAGATATGGAAGAAGAAGGACTGAACATGGTATTTGTACAGGATAATCAGTCAAGCTCAACAAAGGGTGTGCTGAGAGGTCTTCATTTCCAGAAAGAATTTCCACAGGGCAAGCTTGTAAGAGTGGTAAAAGGATCTGTGTTTGATGTGGCAGTCGACCTGAGAAGTGGAAGTGAGACTTACGGCAAATGGTTCGGTGTGGAACTGACAGAAGAGAATAAGAAGCAGTTCTACATTCCAGAGGGATTCGCACATGGTTTTCTTGTACTGAGTGATATCGCTGAGTTCTGCTATAAGTGTACAGATTTTTATCACCCGGGTGATGAAGGTGGACTTGCATGGAATGATCCGGAGATTGGCATCACATGGCCGGAACTGCAGGGAGAATACAAAGGAACTTCATCAGCAGAAGGCTATCATCTGGCAGACGGCACACCATTGAACCTGAGTGACAAAGACCAGAAATGGGCAGTGTTGAAGGATACGTTTAAGTTTTAATGAAAAATATGAGAAAAGAAAATAGACAATATATAGCAACAATTGCATTTCTATGTATAGTTGCGGGAATGATGTGGATTATTGGAGATGCAGGTCTTCTGGCTCCGGATGAATATAATTATAGTAATATTTATGGAACTACACAGCGAATCACATCATTAGCGGATTTGAGAACATCTTTATCATTGTTTTATACTAGTTGGACAGGAAGAATATTAGTGCACGGCATGATACAGTTGTTTTTATGGCTAAACGTGAATGTATTCTATATAATGAATTCAATCGTATTTGTTATATTCTTGATTGGCATTGTCAGATTGTTTGATGAGAAAGTGTCTGTAGGATATTTAGCAATTGCTTTGGCATTGATAATATATGGAACGGCTGTATTTTCGGAAAAATATATATGGATATCAGGAAGCTTGAATTATTTATGGCCGACTTGTGTGATGTTATATACACTGAGATATTTTTACAAAGGCATTGCTGAACAGGAAATACCAAATAGATATAAAACAGCATTATATTGGATTCTTGCATTTGTGACAGGATTTTCACAGGAAAATATCGCATTTGTAACTGGTTCATTTGTTTTAATACTTATATTTAGCAGGTGGAAAGAATTAATAAAGCTTTCTAAAAAAGAAATATTATATTGGATAACTGGAATCTTATGTTTTGGAATAGGTGCGTTGTTGCTTATTTTTGCGCCAGGGAATTTAGTGCGATTCCATGGTTCGGATGGAACGGGAATTTATAC
>ERZ1034920.1207-NODE-1207-length-17253-cov-66.050006_pt1 | contig 17253 bp, 20 predicted proteins | sample MGYA00520688_ERZ1034920 | MGnify/ENA primary metagenome ERZ1034920 (study PRJEB33766, sample SAMN09781785) | gut metagenome | biome: gut microbiome | host: Homo sapiens | place: Madagascar | study: EMG produced TPA metagenomics assembly of the PRJNA485056 data...
CGGTCGCATATCTCTACCCAAACAGCGCAAATCGGCCGAATGGGTAGAGATTCCTGAGTCTGCTTGTTGGAATTCTCTACCCAAACAGCGGAAATTGGCCGAATAGGTAGAGATTTCTAGTTCCGCCGGTCGCATATCTCTACCCAAATGGCGCAAATTCCTGAAATAGGTAGAGATTCCTGAGTCCGCTTGTCGGAAATCTCTACCCAAATGGCGCAAATTCCTGAAATAGGTAGAGATTCCTAGTTCCTCCGGTCGCATATCTCTACCCAAACAGCGCAAATCGGCCGAATGGGTAGAGATTCCTAGTTCCGCCGTCCGCTTTCTTGCTTCCACACACCAATAAATCGATATACTGTTATTTTTAACTTTACCTGCTCCAAATTCATCTTTAATAGTTCTACCTATGATAGTCATAAGTTTGTCATGATTTACTGTGTCAAAGAACTTTTCCAAGTCAATGTCTACAATCCAATCATTTCCGTCATTCATCATATCAAGTGCTGTAAGGATGGCTTGTTGTATAAACCTGTCTGTTACTGTTGGTACCCCTAGGTTTCTGACACTGCCATTAGGCTTTGGTATATCCACTCTTCGTACTAGCTGAGATCTATATTTTCTTGTCCTCAACTGTTCCTTGATGATTTCGCCGTTCTTTACAAGATGTTCTTTAAGTTCTGTGTACTTCATTCCGTCCACTCCCTCCGCACCTTTATTTTGTACAACTTGCAGATATGCTCTGTTGAGGTTATCGCTGGATAGTATCTACTACAAATGTGATAGTTATTAGGCTTTGTTGCTTTTAGCCAACTTATCTCTCGTAGCCTAGCCTTATATGTGATTTCTGTCCGTCAGACCAGAGATTTGCTTACAGCTTCCTTCAGATTCCACCTCGCAATAGAAACCCTTGCTGTTCAGCTATACACTTCCCACTATCCGGGCATGTTCGAGACTTTCACCCGTTAGAACGTGCCCATGGCGCGCAAACTAAAAATGGACTTCAAATTTAATTGAAGTCCATTCTGTATTTATTCACCGTTTGTCTGGTCTGACAATTTTTTCATATATGAATTGAAAATTATCTCTGCATCTTCTTTTGTATCTGCATTAACCAGATATTTAATACCTGCATCTTCATCCCAGATTTCGATAATAATCTGCCCTGTTTCCCTGTTGTATATGAATCGGTATAGAACAATAGTACTTATATCTTCTATTCCACCGTTTTCATTGTATTTCGTTACAGTAGTAGAAAAAAAGATTTTACAGAAATCTTTTGACGTATCAACCGATATAATAGGCCTGTTTCCGGTTAATTTTCCGTAATCCTCTACACTTAATACTCCGTCTGCTTTCTTATTGCGAACTAACAGGTCAATATACCAACTGATATTTTCTCTTTCCCATTCCTTGGTAACTGTATTGTATACATATCCCTTTCCTCCTGTATTAAACCTTGCGTATTTAGAAATTATATGTATCCCTGTGGAATTGAGAAATATCATTACCGCTATCTTGTATATCTATACTGCCACATATGGTATGTTAATTGATGTACTTCCTTCAACCGTTGTATAAAAGCATTTAGTAATCAAATATGCAAATTCATTAAATGATTTACCGGTCCACCTTACGCCACTCACGTATCCGGGGTCATATGCCAATGAAGGAACATCTTTACCTCTATTTCTATTACTGTTCATAATCTTTCTCCTTTGCTTTCATTGCAGAGAATGATATCCCATAAACATATTTCCGTATACAATCCTTTACCAATTAATATGAAACTCACGCCATATTCATGATATATTAATTATCTACATCTTCACATCCATATCATTCCCTTAATTAACGTGTTACAACATCTCACAAATTTTACCCAATATCACCTCTCCTTTTTACACGCTAAACCACTGATGCTTTTATGCTATCATATATCTTAACGAATGTCCACTTTTCAAGTCAGTTTCTTCATTTTCTTCCTATGCTTGAAACGTGTATCCTTACCTGCTGCCGCCTCTTTGCCCGACCGCTGGCAGCTACGTATTGTTTCATCAAGCTTCTTATAGCGTTCCTCTGCCGCCTCATCATTCACACGAAAAAGATAGTCCATTTCCTTTACCACTTTTTCATGAAGTTCCACATTATTTTCCTTAAGGGCTTCCGTGAGAATGCTGCCGATAATCGCTTTGAACTGTTCCATACGGACATCCCTTGTATTCTGCTCCTCACTTTCAAGCTCTCCCTGTTCATGCTCCATATGTATAGGTATTATATCCGCTTTTCCAAAAATCTCGGTTTTGATTGCCTTAAGCTGATAACCCTTATTTTTCATTTCCTTAGCTTTCTGGAAAATTTCAATTTCTGTATCTGTATAATAACGATGTCCCAATTCATTCCTTGGGATTTTCATGCCAAGCTCTTCTTCCCAATACCGGAGTACATGCGCCTCCAGACCTGTGATTGCAGAAGCTTCTGAAATTAAATATCTTTTCATAATATGTCCCCTTAATTTTTTCACTAATTATACCATCCCATATGGGGAAAAAAATATTTTTTCTTCGACTTACTTTTACAAAAAAAGAGCAAGTATGACACTTACTCTTCTTCGTGGTTATATTGAACTTCCAAATCCGCAAATTTTGTTAAATCTCCAATCCATGCAAGGTCAATAGTTCCTGTAGGACCGTTTCTTTGTTTGGCTATGATTATCTCGGCTTTGCCTTTGTTTTCTGCATTGTCTTTGTGATAATATTCATCCCTGTATATGAACATAACAACGTCTGCATCCTGCTCGATGGCACCCGACTCTCGCAAATCCGAAAGCATCGGTCTTTTATTATCTCTTGCTTCAACAGCACGGCTTAACTGGGATAATGCGATTACCGGAACATTAAGCTCCCTTGCAATCCCTTTCAATGCTCTTGAAATCTCCGATACTTCCTGCTGTCTTGATTCACTTCTGCCACCTGCTGTCATAAGCTGTATGTAGTCGATTATTATAAGACCGAGATTATTATCTCTCTTGAACTTACGGCATTTGTTACGCAATGCTCCAATGGAAATTCCCGGTGTATCATCAATTATAAGGTGGGACATACCTACCCTTGAAGCACCCTCTGATACGCTGCTCCATTCTGCCGGGCTCATGCTTCCCGTTCTTATATTTTTGGAATCAACCTTGGATTCCATAGAGATAAGACGGTTGACAAGCTGGACTTTTGACATTTCCAGACTGAATATGGCAGTTGTTGTCTTATTTTTAACAGAAACATACTGTGCAATATTAAGGACAAATGCCGTTTTACCCATGGATGGTCTTGCCGCAACAAGAATAAAATCCGAGTTCTGGAGTCCTGCTGTTTTGTAGTCAAGATGTTTAAAGCCTGTGGCAATTCCCGTAATTTTACCGCCTGCCTTGGATGCCGCATCCATCCTGTCAAGTGCTTCAATAACAACATCGCTTATAGGTGTTATCTCCTCACTTGTCCCGCTGTTCTTTACTGCGGTAATATCCTTTTCCGCATCGGCAAGTATGTTATCCACTTCATCCTTGCAATCATAACATTCATTTTCTATTTTCTGTGCGACCTTAATCATATTGCGCAGAACAGATTTTTCCTTTACAATCTTGGCATAACCCTTAATGTTGGCGGACGTTGCCACTACATTAAGAATTTCCCTTAAAAAATCAATTCCTGCCAGTTCCTCCGGTGCGCCCATCTGCTTTAATTTGTCCTGCACCTGAACAATGTCTGCCGGCTTATTTTCCTTATCCAGTTCCGTTATTGCCTGAAACATGATTCCATACTGGCCGGTATAAAAATCGTCCTTAGTAAGCATATCCGATGCTATTCCTATGGCATCTTTATCCATAAGCATTGATGAAATCACGGACTGTTCGGCAACTGTACTATGGGGCATAATACGCTTTAAAAGTGGTTCATCCATACTTCTATGCCTCTCTGACTCTTACATTCAGCTTTCCAACAACATCTTTATGAAGCTTTACGCTTACAATTGTAGTTCCCACACTTCTGATTGGCTCATCAAGAACAATTTTTTTCTTATCTATTTCCATTCCATGCTGTTCCTTAAAAGCAGTTGCAATTTCCTTAGATGATACTGAACCGAAAGTTCTTCCGTCTTTTCCTGATTTAATAGAAACAATTACTTCCATATCCGCCATTTTTGCTGCAAAAGCCTTGGCTTCTTCAAGCTGCTCTTTAGCAACCTTTTCTTCATGTGCCTTCTGTAATTTAAGGTCATTAAGGTTTTTGGACGTTGCTTCAACTCCGAGTTTCTTAGGGAGAATACAATTTCTTGCATATCCGTCACTGACATCCACTGTCTGTCCTTTTTTTCCAAGTGCTTTAACATCCTGTAATAATATAACTTTCATTAAATTGCTCCTTCCATTTCCATTGTATCTATTGTCTTTTTAACAAGTGTTATGGCATCTTCCAATGACATATCCTTAAGCTGTGCACCTGCGATTGTCATATGTCCGCCGCCGCCAAGCCTTTCCATGATAAGCTGTACATTAACCTCATCTATAGACCTTGCGCTAAGGTATATTGTATCGTTGTAATATGTAAAAACAATCGATGCTTTGATTCCCGTAATGTTAAGAAGTTCATTGGCAGCCTGTGCTCCTACAATAGTAGGGCTTTGTAATCCCGAACTTGGGCATACGGAAAGTGCATAGTGCTTATACACCTCAGCGTGTCTTACCGTCTCTGCTTTTGCCTTGTATTCGTTCATATCGCCACGCAGAAGTTTTCTTACTCTTACAATATCTGCACCGTTACGTCGTAAGAATGCTGCCGCTTCAAAAGTTCTTGCTCCTGCTTTATTAGTAAAGTTATTGGTATCAATAACTATTCCGGCATACAAAGTATCTGCCTCTATTGATTTAATTCTGATATTATCGCAAATATACTGAAGTATCTCCGCAACCATTTCACATGCGGATGATGCGTATGGTTCTACATAGGAAAGTGTTGCATTTTCAATCTGGTCATCAGCCTGACGATGATGGTCAATAACCACTGTCTGTCTGCATTTACCAATCAATTCCGGACATTCCGTATAATTAGCCCTGTTTACATCAACAACAACAAGTAATGTATTGCTTCCTACCTTTGCCAGTGCTTCCTCGCTCTTTACAAAAAGATCAGGACTGTATTCCTGGCTGTTCTTATACAAATCAATTATAGGCAGTAATGATGTCGTTAAGTCATTAAGAACAATATGTGCTTTCTTTGAAAAAATTCTTGCCGCCGTGTATATACCGACTGCCGCTCCCACGGCATCTACGTCACTGATTTTATGTCCCATAATGATTACATTATCGGTACCCTCTAAAAGTTCACGGAGTGCATGAGCCTTGACGCGGGCTCTTACTCTCGTATTCTTCTCAAGGGAATTACTCTTGCCGCCGTAATAAGTTACCTTATTGCCATCTCTGACAACGGTCTGGTCACCGCCTCGTCCAAGTGCCAGATCAATTGCTGCTCTTGCCATTTCATAGTTCTTAAGGAATGAGCCGTTCATGGCTCCGATTCCTATACTAAGCGTAACTGCCATATCATTTCCGATATTGACGGACTTAACCTCCTCAAGAATGGCAAAACGTTCTTCTTTAAGTTTTTCAAGGAATTTATAACGCATTACCACGAAATATTTATCTTTTTCAAGTTTTCTTACAATGCCTTCACCTGCAGTAATATACTTATTAATCTTACGGTCTACAAGGGCTATTAAAAGCGAACGGCGGACCTCGTCGATACTTTCAAGTGCCTCATCATAATTATCTATATATATAAGTGCCGCAACAAAACGTTCATCGTGCAGTTCTTTTCTGCAGGCTGTTATCTCTGTCTCGTCGATAAAATATATGGCATATAAATCAGATGATGCTCCCGCTATAAGGATATTAACGTCAACCGGGGAATCCGACATGTCAATTTTCTCGGTAAAAACCTTATATATTCTGTTTCCGATTGCAACATTACATTCCTGTAAATTCTTACCCGGTTCAATCTGTATCTTGGATAGTTCGGGTATTACCGTACTTATGTTCTTCCGGTAGTTGTCCTTGCCAACAATTGCACCAAGAGAATTATTAAGCCAGAGTATTTTGCCCTGATTATCCAGAAGTCCGTATGGAACCTTAAATTCATCCAACAACTTCTTTTGCATCTGTGCATATCCTGAGGCAAAATCCATAAGTGCCTTAGATACAGCAACATGCTTATTAAATATCATAAAAAGAAGCCATACAAAATATGCCAGCACCGCTATTGAAACAACGATTCCTGCCCTGACACTTATAAAATATACCATTATATTCATAACAGCAAATACAATACCTGCTATAATCGGATATCTAAGATATAAATTTAACAGATTACGCAATCTCTTTTCTTTCCCTGCCATGTCATATCTCCTAAAGCTATAGATACCTTATTATATCACACCAATAATTTTTTTTCCATACATAAAAATAGCCCCATGACTCGGATATGAACCATGGGGTTATGTTAATCAGATATAATTAATCAAGTGTGTAAGGTAAGATTGCAATCTGTCTTGCTCTCTTAACTGCAACTGTAAGTGCTCTCTGATGTTTTGCACATGTACCTGTAATTCTTCTAGGAAGAATCTTACCTCTTTCAGATACAAATCTTTTTAATTTATTAGCATCTTTGTAATCGATTACGTTAGTTGAATCGGCACAAAATACACAAACTTTTTTTCTTCTACGGTTGATTCTCTTCTTCATTGGAGCATCTGTTCCGCGGTTTTCTCTTGGATTAGGCATTTCTAGACCTCCTTAATTCTCTAAAATGGCAATCCCTCATCCTCAACGCCGTCAGGAATGTTCATAAATCCATCTCCTGCAGCACTTGGTTCAGGTCTGCCTGCTGCCTGTGAATATCCCCCTTCACCGGCACTATTCTTGCTCTCTGCAAATTCCTGTTCTTCAATTACAACATCTGTTGTATAAACTTTCTGTCCATCCCTATTAGTGTAGCTTCCGGTCTGTATACGACCTGTTACAGCTATCTTGGTTCCCTGATGAAGGTATTTCTCCGCAAACTCTGCTGCTCTGTCAAATGCTACACAGGAAATAAAATCTGCTGTCTGTTCTCCACCGTCACTACGGCGTCTTCTGTCTACTGCTAATGTATATCTGGCAACTGTAGTCTGTCTCTCACCAGATGAATAACTGATATTAGGATCTCTTGTTAAACGTCCCATTAAGATTACTTTGTTCATAATCTGCCTCCTCTACGGCATATGCCGTTAAGCTTCTATTCTTCTACGTTAACGCATAAGAATCTGAGAACGTTGTCCATGATACGAAGTTCTGAAGCAATTGCGTTAGGGAACTCTGCTACTGCGTCAATACTAAAGAAGTAGTAGAATGCTTCATTCATCTTCTGAATCTCATAAGCTAATTTCTTCTTGCCGGCTTCATCAACAGCTGTGATTGTTCCACCACACTTTGCAACAAGATCCTTAACTTTCTCGATGACTGCTGTTCTTACATCGTCCTCTGTCATTGCGTTAACAACAACTGTTAATTCATACTTATTCATGCTGTACTGCACCTCCTTCTGGTCTATTGGCTTTCTATCTTAGTAGAAAGCAAGGAATATAAATCAATATATCACGAAGATATATGATACCATAATAAAAAAAACGTGGCAAGTCCAATTATTGTACTTTTTTAATAGATTTTGTATTTTTTTCAACTATTCTTCTTGCAATCATTATCTCATGTCCGCATCCCACACATTTCAACCTGAAATCGGCCCCGACGCGCATGACTTCCCATTCATAACATCCGCAGGGATGGGGCTTTTTCATTTTAATAATATCGTTCACTTCAAAATCCATATTAACACCTGCCTTGTCCTCAAAACTCACAAAAAACGCTTTCGGATAAAAATATAACACCGACCACAAATGTAATCGATGTCATTATTATCTCTGATATAGAGGCGAGTGACGGATTTGAACCGACGATCAGGGTGTTGCAGACCCACGCCTTACCACTTGGCTAACTCGCCATATCTGTTTCCACAGCTTTTGTAGTATATCAGAGAAACTTTATCTCGTCAAGAGTTTTTTCAAAAATTATTGTCTCAAAATACATACAAGTTACTTAGGTCTTCACTTCCCATAAGTCTGGTCATCCGAAATATGCAATGCCGTCTGGAATAATTTTGCTATAAGCGGTCCTGCTTTTTCAAAACAGTCTTTGTCAACACCTGTAATATCCGCTCCGCCCTCCTTAAGACTTGAGTATCTGTCCATATTTAAAGGTGTCAGACCTTTCTCGTCAAACATATAGACTTTTCCGGGCTCAAGGAATTTATCATCAGACACCATCGTAAACCTGCCGGTCCAATAATCATTGCCAGGTGACATTCCCTCTTCCTGCCATGCAAGAGTCATTGTATAATGATATCCGTCATTTTCCTTAGTTACACTGTCACATCCAAGTGCCATATAATTGTCTTCACGTTTAATGGTTTTATCGATTACTTCCTGTTTTTCTTTGCCTTTTAGTCCCTTTGTTTTTTCATATAACACTCTGTACTGGTTAAAAATCAGCACAAATGCAATAGCAAGGCTTATCGAAGCCCCTAAATAACGTTTGTCAGACGCAAAAATAAGCCCGATACCCACACCTAAAGTTAAGAAGAACACCGACATGGCAATTTTACGCTTCATGCCCTCTTCAAAAATAAATAGTGCCACTATCATTTCTATTACTGCTAATCCAATAAAAGCAGTACCTGTTAAAAGTATAATTGTTCCTGTCATTCTTTAGTCCCCCCTGTATTAAATATTTTTTCCTCCCGTGAGAAAGTACATTATAAGATTCTTATCGTATAAAAATTTGAGGAATACATTGCCGTCTATATCAGCGGCAATTTTAATGCCTATCGGAGTATTGCTTAATATCATCACAAGAATTGCGGCAATCCATACAATCAGTAAACCTTTAACAAGACCTGCAGCTCCGCCTGCCAGTTTATTAATCTGTTTAAGAACAGGTAATTTTTCTATTACATTAAGCAGTATTCCTATTACTCCTGCCAATGCAAGCAATAGAACAAACATCACAATGTAGACTATAGCCGAAAAAATTATTCCCGACACCGTTTCCACAACAAAATCATTATATATTTCCACTGTTTTGCCACTGTAATCCGCAACTCCGCCGGATATCTTATTTTTTATTGAATCCGGTACAGGAAGCTCATCAAGGTCTATCTGTCTGCCCTCTGACAATATGCCTCTGTCTCTTAAAAAGCTTTCTGTCTTTGACTGCAACGCATCATCCCATGTTGTATTGTTTTTAAGATACGTTGTAAGCTTAGGTGCAAAAATTGTAGTTAATACCGTAACCGCAACAATGATGATAAGGGAGTAGACTGTTTTAATCAGTCCCTTAAACGCTCCCACAACCGTGCAGATAATCAGTATTAATAATGTAATTAAAAATGTCCAGTTCACTTTATACCTCACTATCTGAGTTTGATTTTTCTAATGTAATCTTTATTAATATATATATATTCATTATCTTTTTCAAGTGGAATAAAACTGCTTATGCCATCCTGAAATGTATACTCAAATTTAATTTTACCATTCGTAGAGTATATCACACATTCTTTTTCATTGTACATAATTATCCTGCTGTCCGCAATTTTATAATGTGTGTAATTCTTATCGCTTGTTTTGGTAAAAATTTTATTTCCCGAAGTGTTATATACTTCAATTATATCTTTTGCCTCTGTCTTATCACGATGAACAAGACCTATATACGATTCTCCTGAAAATACTTTATCTATATTATAATCCACTTCAATATCTTTTATAAGTTCAGGATATTCATTTATATGGTAAAGGCTGACTTTGTTCTCTCCGTAAGCAACTACTGTAGTGGCGTTTAAAAATTCCACTCTTCCAACTATGGTACTGCCATAGTCAAAACCACCCACTACCCTTTCATTTTCGTTCTGACCTACTTCATTAAAATTGTAAAATACAACGCTTGACTTGATATTTCCGTCTTTGATTCCTGTAAATGCTGCTACAAGTTTTTCCCCATCCTCTGATATGGATATGCTTACCGGAAGTCCGTCTATATCAATAGCTTTCTTGATGGTATAAATCTTTTCTCCTTTCATGGAATACATATTAATATATTCTACATTCTTGTCCTCAAGCACTGCAGCCACATATCCTGCCTTTGATACACTGATTTGAAGCACAGGAAGTGCTGTATTAATACTTTCAATCATGCCGTTTGTGTTAAACGTATATATCTTGCTGCCTCCAATGTCTGCAACAGCAAGATTATTGCCTGACATTGACATAGTAAATTCATTTACTTCATAAGTACTGTTCCATAAAGGCTTCCCACTATAGGAATGTGATGCGATTCCATCTTTACTGCAGCGAAGGATTTCGTTGCCAAACGGTACATATTCCGCATATCCGCCGTCATCACGACGTATTTTATTTTCTACTTTATATGATGAATATGTAGACTTGTTATTAATGATAATTATTACAATAACTATTACAAGAATAACTCCGATTGCAGCCATTATGGTTTTCATGACTTTCGCACGGTGCTTTTGTAACCTGCTTTCATAACCATCATTTTTTTCCATACGGTACTGTTTTATGTCTGCCAACTGTATCGTTCCTTCCTGTTATTTTCTAGGTATCTTTATTTCCATCCCGATAAGCAGTTCATCGTTTTCACCCATATTGTTGGCGTCCCTTATCAAACCTACATCTGCCATATTCTCATTTCCGTAAAACTGCTTGCATATACTTATAAAACTGTCGCCTGCTTTAACAGTATATGTATCGTACTGTGCTGCCGTAGTTGCAGCTTCTGTCGGTGCAGGTGTTGTTGTCTCCGGTTCCGTCGGTTTCGTTGTCTGTGATTCAGCCGGAGTAGTAGTCTCAGGTTCTTCCTGCTTAGGAGTTGTCTCCACATCGCCATTAACAGATTCCACAGGGGTGTTCTTCTTGGTTGTCGGATTCTCACTTCCTGCAATCTTTGTTTCACCATCAGTCTTATCTTTCATCTTATCATAACTATTGATATTATTTACACCTATTATAAGCACAACAATAAGCAGGAACATGCTTAATCCGTATATTATGGTAAAATTTCTTTTGGTGCTCTTAGATGCTGTTCTCTTCTCGTTCAGCATTTGTCTGTATCTGCCTGTGGATTCATCAGAAAATTCATTACTAAATTCTGCATGATCTTTTCTGACATCAGTCATATAATTCTGCATCTCTTCATTTTTTTCATAATATACGGTATATCCATCGAGAGCCTTCAGGTTACCTTCACTGCCCATAAATAATTTCGGACTGTTATCCTTAGGATTAATCATGAAAAAAATGTTATCTTCTTCATTGAAGCTTTCCTTATGTGCTTTCTTAATTATCTCCATATCACTTATGGTTGTCGAATTAAGATACCATCCGATTATCTTCATATCAGGGAAAAATTCACGCACCCTGCTGTTTGCAATAGGCCAGGTCTCTTCCGTAAAAGCAATTCTGTCTGCGAACACTGCTGCATTGGTAACTTCAACCGCACCTTTTACAAATATGTAGGTACCCTCGTTACTCTTTTTCACCTCTCCGAGAAGAAGTCCTGTTATACCATCTTCGTATTCATCCTGCTTCAACCCATTGATAAAAGTATATGCGTAATCTTCTATATATACTTTGCATCTGCCATCGGTTCTTCCATATTTTTTTATATTGAGAGGAAGCTTGACTTCCTGATTATTCTTCTTATTCCCGTAAATGACTTCCATTTTAAGAAACCTCCTTGCTGTCATTTCAGTATATTACAAAATACACAATAATATTATCATTTTCTGTCAATAAAATCATCCCTTTTTTGACATTTTAAAAATAAATGTCATTTTAGGTCATAAAAAAAATACATATTTTTTTATATTTGTCCGTAAACTTACTAATAAAATCCATACTAATAATAATTAAAGGAGATGTTATGTCAAAAACGCTATCCCAGGTATACTATTTTGATTCCGGAAAAAAGCATATTACATCATTGTTCAAAAAACAGCTTGTTTCACTTTTTGAAGAATATAATCTCTACAACAGGGAGGTTATTATTCTATGCATAGGCAGTGACCGTTCAACCGGTGACAGCCTCGGTCCCCTTGTCGGACATGAGCTGAACAAATACCATCTTAATAATATCACTGTTTACGGCACCCTTGAGGACCCCGTCCATGCCGCCAATCTTTCCGATAAAATTAAGCTTATCAATGACAAACATGTGTATCCGTTTATCATTGCAATAGACGCTTCCCTCGGAACCATGGAACACATCGGATTTGTAACAATCGGAAGAGGGCCACTCCATCCCGGTCTCGGTGTCAGCAAAAAACTTCCAAGTGTCGGTGACATTCATATCACAGGTATTGTTAATTTTTCGGGAATGATGGAATCTCTTCTTTTGCAGACCACAAGACTATCAAAAGTTATGACTCTGGCTGAAATAATATCCCGCGGAATTATATTCAGTCTGGCTGAATATAACAGGGATTATCTGGCTGACCATTTTATCCTATAACAAAAAAAGACTTCTCCTGCCGTAATGGTAAAAGAAGTCCTTTACATACCTATGATTGTCTTTTATATAAATCTATTGCCTGTGATACCGTCTGTGCCTGTCCGTTCTCCATAATCTTAATAAGTGCGTCTATTCTTTCAAGATTCGTATATTCTTTGCCAATATACGCTTCATATTCTGAAGATATCTTAAGAGATGTTTCTTTAACAATTTCTTCCAGAGATTCTTTCTGTGATACAGTCTCATCATATTCTTTCTGAAGGTCGTTAATTCTAGGCATTTCCTTAGATTCAATTTCTTTAACGATATCATTGCTGATATTCTCATCAAAATTTAAAAGAGCCTTTTCTTTCTCATCACTTATACGCTTGATTTCATCTTCAACCTCTTTAATTCTGGCATCAAAATCACCAAGTTCATAAACTTCTTCGTTATTATCTTTACGGATTGCCCTTGTAATCTTCCTGACCTGTCTGTTATTGCCCTGAATCCGTTCCCTTAACTGTCTGATATTTTTAAGTCCGTCTTCATGTTTCTTTTTGGTCTTGCCTGCAATAAGAAGATATATAAATACCACCAGAATTATTACAACAAAATATGTTGCCGCAAGAATTACCTTAGATGTAAATCCGTTGTCCTTATTCACAGGAAGCAGATAATACACGACCCCCGGCAATACAAAACACATAAGAATCATCATCAGTCCGCAAAAAAACACTTCCGATGCACCTTTAGTAAAAAACAATGCAAAATAAAATGATGAACCGCAAAATCTTGGCAGTCTCTCTCCCTTAAGAGCAGTTCTTATATTACCCTTAAGTTCCTTATTCTGTGCTGTAAGTTCAGCCGTTTCTTCGGTTATTCGTTCCTTAACGCCCTTTTCTTTGGCCTTTGACCGCTTATCTTTAATTTTCTTAAGACGATCCTCTTCTTTACCAATCTCGGAATCATACTTGGAAGCGACAGCATTTCTTCTGCTCTTGACAGTGCTGTCTATATTATCTTTAAGGGTCTTTTTATTACTATTGAGTTCTTTATCAAGACGCTTCTCTTCATTCTTAAGATTCTCAACCTGATTAGTTGAATTAATGTTACGGTCAACAACATCCCTGAACTGTCTGAGTGCCGCAATATCACCTGTTAATACATTATTGTTCTCGTCCACTTTAGTTCCTCCCAATTATATTAATCAATCGAGTTACACCCGCTACTATTATAAAACATTAATACACGTCAAACAAGTATTTTTATTGGACATCAAGTTTCATATATCCGTCTTTTATCCATCCGGCTTTTCTCATTCCGTAGGCAATAACATAAGTTACAAGTGCCGGTAAAATAAAATGCATTGCCATTATCTGGATTACTGCCGTTGCAGGGTGGGTACCGGCCCCAACCATTACCGCATAAGCTGAAAACTGTCCTACAAGTCCTGAGGTTCCCATACCGGAGCCCACCGGATTACTTACCATCTTAAATACCATTGTGGATACCGGTGCAAGTATTGCACTGGAAAGAATCGGCGGTATCCATATCTGTGGATGTCTTATTATGTTAGGCATCTGGAGCATGGATGTACCGATGCCTTGCGAAATAAGGCCTCCAACTTTATTTTCTTTAAAGCTCATTACCGCAAATCCTACCATCTGACAGCAACAGCCTATTGTTGCCGCTCCTGATGCAAGTCCGCTTAATCCCAGCATAATTCCGATTGCCGCAGAACTGATTGGTAATGTAAGAAATATACCCATAGATACCGATATTACAATTCCTCCGATAAAAGGATGCTTGTCAACATTAATATTAATAAGATTACCAAGCCATTCAGTAAATATTGCAATATAAGGTCCCACAATGTATGCAACAACGGCTCCTGCCGCAATTGAAACTATCGGCGTTACAATAATATCAACCGGCGTTTTCCCTGATACGAGATGTCCTGCTTCTATTGCCACATAAGCTGCAATAAATGCACTAAGCGGATTACCCGGCGCACCCCATGCAATACCCGATGTAAGCACCCCATCAATAAATGCTGTAGGAAATGCACCAATCATACCGGCAACTGCTGCTGATACGGTTACAAGCGGACCTTCCTTGAACTTGCTTGCTACCCCGACACCGATTCCTGCTCCCATAAGGGATTTGGCTATATTAGCTGTGTACTTCATATACAAGCCTGCCGTACCGCCCACAAAACCCGCAATCTGCCCTACAATTGTACCTATAATAAGTGTGGCAAAAAGTCCAAGTGCCATTCCACTGAAGCCATCAATAAATACTTTATTGAGATAGCCTTTAATCCCTTTTGTTTCTTTTTTTTCTTTTGCCATTTGCTCTCCTTTTCCTTGACTTGCGTTTTTGATATAGTATAGACTATAATCATAAAAAAATAAAGGACGAAAATTATGTTCAGAATGTGGTGTAAATTATTTACGGACAATCATCTTGTCAAAGATATAACAATAGAGGATTCATCGGATGTGAACCGTACATCCAAGGTTTTTCATGCCCTTGAGAGTGCATGTCATTCTTTTGACCTGTCCGTTCCTATCTGGCTCGATAAGACCATTGAAGAATTCAAACGCCACGATAAGGCCAAATTTAATCAGGACAATTTTATTGAACATATTGATTTTGATTTCATGGAAATTCAGGTTATTGAGGAGGATTAGAAATCATTTTTCCCAATTTTCAAATTAAAAACTCCTGAGTTTTAAAGTTCATATATTGACAAAAGTACTATTGGTGGATTGCTTGCCCACGAACCTAACTTTTCTTTTTTGATTTGGACGACGAAATCAAGAAAAAAAATGACATAACTTTGGAAGAATTCGTTTCTACTGGTTCTTTGCAAAAATGATGCTGTTACGCTATACACAAGAATCGGCGCAGCCCTTTATTTTCACAAGGGTTACGCCGTTTTTATTTCAAAACTTGATCTTCCATACATCTCAACACCTTCATAAGTATTCAATGTTTTTAAACCTGTACAATCTGCAAATGTATAATTACCTATACTTTTAAGAGAGGGTGGCATTGATATCTCTTTAACATCATAACATTTATAAAAAGAATAATCGCCTATTTTCTCAACATTTTTTCCAAATATCACCTTACCTACACGACAATATACTTCGCTTGACTTGCCTTTTCCTGTAGCAAATAAATAATCCGGTATTTCTTTTACTGTATTTCCAAATGTTACAATCATCCCATCCGTATTACTTCCAGCATTATAAAAGGCAGAACGATCTTCGCAATAAAAATTATCAGTTGACAGACTTGCATTGTATACCGAATGGCTTACCACTTCCATTGATTCTGCATTTATATTTACATACTTTAGATTAACACAATTTTTAAAGAACTGTTCCCTATTTTTACTATTATATCCTTAACGGTATAACCACCAAGTGTCTCCGGAATAGTTACCGAAGAGGCATTTCCATAATATGCGGTAATTTCTGCCTTAAGATTTCCGTCTACAGTATATTCCCAATCACCTTGGGTCGCTGCTTTTGCGGTTTTCATTCCTATCATCACTGCCGATATTACCACTGCTATTGCCAGCAACATTCTAACCAGCTGTTTTTTCATAAAATCTCACTCCTTTTGTTTTGATAGCATAATATTATCAGATTATGCAGTAAGATTGGGACAAATGTAATAACTGGTCATTTTTTTCTAACTTTTGATAATTAAGATATTGACTATCAATGTTTTGATGCTTTCGGATAATCAGATCCGCAATTATTTTCATTCCGGCGGCGGTTGGGTATGAGCCATCAATACTATCATATGGTACACTGTGTTTGTATGTATCCATATAGCATATATTTACATGATTCTTATGATTTGATTTAACGCATTTTCTGATAAGTTTCTGCAAAACCTTGTACCCCTGGTACTGAATTAATTGGTATTCCAAATACCAGTTATTCGTACTAATATAAATGATTATTATATCTGGATTAGTCCGGATACCTAACTGACTTGTTGAATGAAGTCTTGCTGTCAGTTCTTCACTGCATGCTGACAGAAAAATCTCATTACTATTAAATTGAATTAGGATAGGAGAACATTTAGAATATTAAAAAATCAGGAAATCACTCCTGCAATATAAAAAGACACCTTAGTTGGTGTATACAGTCTGAGGCGGGATGCCTGCACATCCCGCCTCTGTTATCTTTTGGCTGTTTTTATTGAACTCCAGTCGCCCATCGTACCGCCATTGTATGCTCTGACTGTATATGTATATGTTGTTCCTGCTTTAGCAGTCTTGTCCGTATAATTTACAGTTGAACCATTTTTAATATTTGCGATTCTTTCCCAGCTTCCTGATCCGCTCTTGCGGTATACTATGTATCCTGTTGCTCCGGTTACTTTAGTCCATCTGACATCGATTCCTCCGCTTACTTTAGATGCTGATATGAGTTTAGGATCTGACAGTCTCTTGACTGATTTCGTGCTGTGCCAGTCTCCCATCGTGTTTCTGTTGTATGCTCTAACAGTATATGTATATGTCATTCCACTTGCTGCCGTTTTATCCGTATAACTTACGGTTGAACCGTTCTTGATATCTGCGA